>Ga0114981_10000637_pt1 | contig 22684 bp, 15 predicted proteins | sample S_140806_MF_Meta_FD_87028 | JGI IMG/M metagenome (GOLD analysis project Ga0114981, IMG submission 87028) | Freshwater microbial communities from Lake Simoncouche, Canada to study carbon cycling - S_140806_MF_MetaG | ecosystem: Environmental > Aquatic > Freshwater > Lake | place: Lake...
GCTCCGAAATCGAAGTTCGATAAAGGGTTCAACAAGGATGTTGGAATTCATGAAGGTTCTGGCACGTTTGAGGCCGCACTCGCAGTAGCAACGAATGCAAGTGTAGGCACACTTTCAGGAACGATTCGTGTGCGAAGTCAGGCCTGTGATGACCGGGGATGCCTTCCTCCAAAAACGATTCGTCTACCAATTAAGGTTACGATTGAAGCTGGCGAGGTTAGGGCAGGTTTATCGCCAGATGATGTCCAAAAGCAGCTTGTAACAGCTTCAGCCATCGGCGCTGGTCAAAGTGGAAATCAGCAGGATTGGCTACCGTTCTTGGCGACTGCATTTGTTGCGGGTCTCGTCACGTTGCTGACGCCTTGTGTATTCCCACTGATTCCTGTGACGCTTGCATTCTTTACGAAACTTGCCACACAGGATGCCAAGTCATCCGGTCCAGCACCAAGTATCCTCAAGTATTCTCTCCTTTATGCTCTGGGTATTGTGACCTGCTTTACGGGGCTTGGGGTTGTACTGTCGGTATTGTCTGGTGGAACCGCAGCGCGTGACTTTGCCATCAATCCTTGGGTCAACTTAGTCTTCACTGGTCTATTTATTGTCTTTGGGCTTGCGCTAATGGAAGTCACGGAAATCCGCTTGCCTTCTAAGATTCAGCAGCTCAGTGCATCGCGAAATGGCTCAACACTTGGCATTCTTGGAATGGGCCTGACCTTTGTTGTATCTGCATTTACGTGTACCGCACCGATTGTCGGGAGCCTGTTAGTTCTTGCTGCAAATGCGACTGGCGCTGCGGCGTTTGTAAAGCCAATCATCGGGATGCTGGTGTTCAGTACGGCATTGGCGCTTCCATTCGTGCTGCTGTCTTTGTTCCCTGGCCTGTTGGCAAGACTGCCGAAGAGTGGGGCGTGGCTCACAACCCTCAAAGGTGCGATGGGCTTTCTCGAGCTGGCTGCAGCCCTTAAGTTCTTGTCGACGGCAGATATTTATTGGAACTGGCAGCTGCTTACACGGCCCGCATACTTAGCGATTACAAGTCTGGTTTTGATTGCTGGTGGCCTTTGGCTTCTCGGCATTCTAAATGTTGGATTCAATACGCCATCCGGGAAAGTCACCAAGGCGCGCGGAGCGTGGGCTGCTCTCTTCATCGCCGCTGGACTCTATTGTCTCTATGGCGTCTCTGGTCGTCCAGTTGTGCGATTTATTGGTCAGTTCCTACCTCCGCCGCCAAAGTCAGCCACTGACATAACATTCTTGCCAACGCTCGCCGCGGGTAAATCAGTTGCAGATGCGACCAAGCAGCTCATCTTCGTTGATATAACCGGGCACAATTGTTCGAATTGCCGCGATGTTGAAGAGCACGTAATGGGTGAACCGGAAGTCAAACCTTTACTTGAAAAAATGGTCCGTGTTCGTTTGTTTACGGACCGTGGTGACAAAGCGACACCGGATGAAGCTGCAGCAAACGCTAAGTATCAGCTTGATACTTTCAAGGATGCGACACTGCCGCGTTATGCGGTTCTGGATGCATCCGGCAAGGTCCTCGGCACGACAGATTACACGACAGCAAAGGATATAACTTCGTTTGCGAAGTGGCTAGCCGAAACCGCAAAGTAGTCTTGGTTTTCTCCAACGGATTCGGGTAACGACGTCAGTCTTTGTCCGGGTCTGGGTAGATCTGTACCGGTACGAAGCCCAATCTGTCGCCTGCGACACAGCGCATCCTAACGCCATCGACGAGCTCGTTTCCGACGGCGAAAATCTCATCTTCTGGTAAAGACCTTAGATGCACGTGGCCAAAGACGACTGTGTTAACTTGATGTACTTTCAACGTTGGTGTATACGGTTGGGCTGGGAAATGCGTCATTACAATCTTTACGCCACAGTCACTAATGTAGCTGAGCTGCTTTGTGAGAAGGGAAAGCTCACGTGCCAGCATTGTGGCATCATGGTCGGGGCTCGGTAACCGTTCAGTTTGCCAGCCGCGAACTCCAACAATCCCGATTTCGTTATCTCCAAAGATGACGGGAGGTTCCAATAAACCTGGGAAGTTAAGAGGCTGCTTAGCCTTCCACCAATGGTCATGATTGCCGCGAATAACAATTTTTGTACCTGGAAGGTTTGCAAGAAATTCCAAATCCTGAACGACTTCAGCGCGCTTTCTAGCCCATGAGAGGTCGCCAGCAATGAGCAGAACATCACTGTCCGCCATTTGTGCTCGGCAACCTTCTAGAAGCTGTGTTGGATGGTCAATCCATTCGTCCCCAAAACGTGTCATGTCACGGTCAGGACGTTCGAAACTTAGATGAGAGTCTGCAATGGCCCAAATCCGTGTTCCGGCAGCCAATACAGGGAGACGTGTCACCACAACTACAGTCCGTTACTGTCAAATACCTTTACAGTGCTCCAGAGGCGCCGACTCTCGGCCACAAACTGGATGTGCTGTGGGTGTACCTGATATTCCTTCTCTGCTGCGGCATCCGGGAATTCGAGAAGCAATGCGACTATGTAGTCATTGTCGACTACTGGACGATCTGTGCCTGCTGGGGTTCCTAGTGCAAATGTCGTTAGCCCCGGGATGGTTGCCAGAAGGGTCTGGCACAAGCCGATGAGCTCCGCTTGATCAGTTGGGTTAGCAGTCTCAGTTGGGTAGAAGTACACGTGGTGGAAGAAGCTCATGGTGATGTGGTCCTGAATAGATTGGAGTGGCTCTATAAGCCGGGTTCTGTCTTTGTATGGTCATCTCTCTTGGCTAGCAGTTGCCTGATAGCTCATGCGGTTCTACCCGGAGAATCGGCGGGCAACGTCATCTTCTCCTGTTCGAACCTTGCTGCGGATGGGGTTTGCCGGGCAGTGACGTCTCCGTCACTCCGGTGCGCTCTTACCGCACCATTTCACCCTTACCATCAATAAGATGGCGGTATCTTTCTGTTGCACTTTCCGTCGGGTCACCCCGCCTGGCCGTTAGCCAGCATCCTGCCCTGCGCAGCCCGGACTTTCCTCAGGCTTTCACCTGCGACCACCCAAACCACTCCGGTGCGAAGTCTATCACGCACGGTAATTGTGCGAAAGTTGAATCGTGTTATTTACTTCAACTCAATTGTCGGTGCGGCTGCAAACTTGTGAACACGACGCGGTTCTGGTCGGCTAGATCCAAATTGTGTCCGCCACAGAATCCCATTCAGGTGTTCATCGATCTCGCTTTCCTCACTGGTGAGAGGAATCTTCGCACTCAATGCTGCATCCGCGCTGCGCCTTGCGTTTACATCACCGATGATTTCCTTCGACGGAAGAATAGCAGTGAACACGGCATCGTTCTCAGGTTTGTTACCAAAGATGGCAAATGGCGACGCCGTGGCATCCATGATCGTCATCGGGCTCATACCAAGCAATAACCCAATCGTTCGTAGCACAGAGTCTGTGTTATAGAACGACGAATCCAGAGTGGACTTCTTAATGAATGGTGAGATGACATATGCTGTGGAGCGATGAGCATCGACGTGGTCATAGCCATTTTGTGCATCATCTTCGATAATGAATATCGCGCACTTCTTCCAAATCGGGGACTTGGATATCGTTTCCACAAGTTGTCCAACGGCGTAATCATTGTCAGCGACCATCGCCCTTGGAGATGGCATACCTACACTTGCTCCTGCTGTATGGTCATTTCCAAAGCGGACAAACATCAACTTCGGTACTGTGTTCGCTGATACTAGTTTGTCAAAGTCTCGTTTCCAAATAGTGTAACGGGACGGGTCGCTATCGGGTCCAGAAGTTGCTGTTTGCCTTGGTGCTAGTGGCAATCCATGTTTTACGATGGCTTCACTGTCTGGAAACGACAGATCATACTGCCGATAGCCCGTGTGCGTCACTCCCACAAGTGCCTTCTTGACCGGCGTGTTTGACTGGCCTGCGGCGCCTTCTTCAGCCGTTTTACGAGGCAGCTCAACATCATCCGTGAAGAAACCGTAATTACGCAGCGAAACCTTGTGCTGGATGGCCTTGTCCCAGATATATCCGCCGCTTGGACGGCCTACATCGGTGATGTCAAAGCGATCCGCTGGGACACCATTATTCGTACCTTCATAGTCATATGGACGATCGTGGCCGTTGTAGCCATAGGCCACATTACGTTCGACATACGGGTTTGCAAGGGAACCTACCGAGTAATTCCAGCCATTTCCAGATACTTCCGCTGCACAGTAGAAGTTATCAAGGAGCACAAACCGCTCTGCAATCGCGTGCTGATTTGGAGTGACATCACGCCCGAACATCAACAGGCTCTCATCTCTGTTTCCCCGTGGAATGTCAGAAAGAACTTGATCGTAGGTTCTGTTCTCTTTGATGATGTAGATGACGTGCTCAATGCCAGGATTGCTAAACGCATCTACTTGTTTCGCGAGACGGTCAAACCGGTTGTTTACCGCAACAATTTGTGACCAGCGGCCGAGCTGTCCTGAAATGGATGCACGAGGCAGTGATTGAATCGTTCCTTCGAGCAAAAGCTGGATGTACTGCTTTGGAGCACCGTTTGCCCACTTATTCTGATCACCCTTGGCATTACTTATGAAAAGCCGGTCAGCACTGAGTGCGACATCGGTCGGTTGCCAGCCGGCTGGGATATAACCTGTGATGGTCTTTTTAGTAAGATCTACAACAGCCACAGCATTTATCGCGGACAGGGCCACGTAGGCTGTCTTTCCATCTTGTGTTACGGAAACACCCGTAGGGTTCCCTCCTGAGAGCTTTGAAACATCCCGTGGGGACAGCGATATTCGGCCAGTTACCGTGTTTGTTTCGGTGGATATTGTGACGAGCGTATCCGATGTTGTATTGGTCACGTAAAGCTGTTTGTTGACGGCACTGTAAACAAGTTTATGCGGATGGCGGTCGACTTTGATTGAAGGCAGGAGAGCTCCTGCCGCAAGGTCGACACGAAGGACTTCATGAGATTGCTCACTAACGACATAGCCGATACCGTTTACGATTGTGGCATCGAGGAGATAGCCAGGTGTTTGGAGCTCGGTTTGCTTACCCGTTGATAACGCTGTGATTGTGAGCGAGGATGTGAGTTGGTTGGTCTTTCCAGTGGCTGATGTAGATAGAAGCCATGTGCCATCTGTTGCCACACCGGCTGCCGCTGTCGTTGCGAAAGTCCGACCTGTTGGATTCAGTGAACCATCATTGGAAAGTGTAAGTTCTTCAATGATCGCATCAGATCCGCGTGAAACGTAAACCAAGCGACCATCCGGTGAGATCGCGACTCCAAAATACAAACCGCCCTTTTTATTGCTGTTTGGCGCTTTAGTCAGATTGTAGTCACGGACATTAACTAGCTGTCCTGTGTCAGCACGCATCACCTGGAGCTGTGAACGGTTACCGAGAGACGTCGATATGACAAAGCGTCCATCGGGAGTAATCTCAATGGATGTCGGGAAGCTACCGGCTCGGATGGACTGACCTGCAGGTGTAATCTGCTGACCAGTGACAAGAAGTGTAGCCGAATCATTGGAACGCTGTTGAGCAGCAACAAGTGATGCTGAAACTGCTGCAAGACCAATGGTTGCTACTACCGATACAGATGAAATGCGCTTGTACATATACGCATTCTAACCGACCCTTTGGTCAGGATAACTAAAAGCCAACTGCCTCATTCTTAATCTTGTAGTTGTGAAAATTTTTGCGTTCGTACAAATGGATGGGGTGCGTATTGCTCCATCAACTCCAGGGGATGTGATGACAATGGGTCAGGATAACTAAAAGGCCAACTGCCTCATTCTTAATCTTGTAGTCGTGAAAAGTTTTGCATTCGTACAAATGTATGAGGTGCGTATTGCTCCATCAACTCCAGGGGATGTGATGACAATGGGTCAGGATAACTAAAAGCCAACTGCCTCATTCTTAATCTTGTAGTCGTGAAAGTTTTTGCATTCGTACAAATGTATGGTGCGTATTGCTCCATCAACTGCAGGGGATGTGATGACAATGGGATCTGAAATTTCGGTTACTGAACTGAAATAAGGACGTAGATAATCAATGTCTTTGAGATCTAGTTCATCAATGATCACAAGTGCGTCCTGCCCTTCACGGGAATCCAATTTTGAACGTAGGACAAACTGATTGTTACGCGTATGTGCAAACAGACACTCTACATCGGTAGAGGTTCCTAGCAGCCATGCAGCCATCGCTGTCATCCGATAGTTGGTTGATGCGACAAATCCACCGCGCTTGATGACATCCGCAGCAGGCGCGTCTAATCGTTTTCTAACGACATCCCAGCCGTAGGGTTCGTAAATTTTAACCGCAAGCGAAGGTTTGATCCGTATACCAACAAGTCTCAACGTATCTGGGAACGTAGCGAAGAGTGAGATGACGAGTCCTGGGATAACGAGAATAGGTAACAGAACTCGCGACTTTGGTGAACTGCTCAAATAAATCGCAAGGGGCATCAGACCTGTAAAGTAGGCCGCAATTGGCCAGTTAACTTCGAGCTTAGACTTGGCACTTAGAAGAAGACATACTGTAATCAGTGGAACTGCCAGCATATGGACGTAACGGCGGGGGAGATGATCTGTCGCTGGTCGACGCCTTATGAGGGCAAGTATTGACCCCAAAAGCATTGTAGGACCGATTATGAGCAGCTGACCCGCAATCAGATCGCCCGTCCAGCGCCCCATGGGTGCATCCGTATGGCGGTTTGAAAGGGATGCCGAGTGCAGTGTAAAGAGGTTGCCGTGATTGTTATCCCATATCTTCATTACGAGGAGTGGAAGCAACGCGATTGCACCCGCGATCCATGGATAGGGGCTCGCGAGGCGCTTGCGCCCATCTGGTGATGTTAGACACGTTAGGAATATGCCAACGGGCAGGGCAAGCGTAGGAAGTTTACTCAGCACACCGAGTGCCGAGAGGATTCCAGCAATCAGCCATAGCGCAGGTCGTCCAGTATGCACGGCGCCGTATCCAAAGTAGCACGCAGCACTCCAAAACATCAGCATCGGAGCATCGTAAGTAGAAATGGCTCCTCCAACCAAGTAGAGCGGGGTACTCAGGATGATCGCTAGCCAATATGTCCCGGTACGCTCGTCTGAGATTTCGGTCATCAATCTATATCCAAAATATAGGAATAGAGTGGTACAGAAAATCGCGACTAACTTGACCGATGTCACCGTGGAGGTGAACAGTGTGAATAGTCGTATGAGCCAGGCAATCATTGGACCCTGATCGTAGTACCAGATATCTAAATGCCTTGACCAGGTCCAGTAGTAGGCCTCATCGAATGATAATTGCTGACCGCTAGCAAAAAATATCTTTGCTATTGCAAAGAAGAAAATGATTATAAGAGCGGTTTTGCCAGGTGAGATGGACTTGGTACCTATTTGCACGGTCGAAGAGTAGTTCCTAGTTCAGTTGTATGCGTTGTACATGGTTCAACTGCGCAGACGTGATACCATTTTTGCGTGTCTGATTTACCTGTAGACCCTATTGTTGTTGCCCAACTAGGGGAAATTTCGGCCCGATTCGGCTTGGAGTTAGTCGAATATACATCTGGATCGACGATGGTTCGAGTTGTGTCTGACCTGTCGCCTGTCGTTGTTTCCGGTAACGTACGGCAGTCTTTGTTACCATCTTTTGGGATAGAGAAAAAGTTAGATGGAACACCGGTCAAGGCCCCCATCATGGGAGTTTATTATCGTTCTCCAAGCCCTGGAGAGCCAGCCTTCGTGGAGGTCGGTGATCATATAGCCGTTGGAGATCCAATTGGCACGATTGAAGCGATGAAGGTGTTTTCTGAAGTGATTTCTGAAGTCGCTGGAGTCATCATCGCCATACCGGCAGAGAACGGAAAGCTTGTTCATGCAGGTGATAGCCTTCTCGTGATCGAGGAGTCGTAAGTGCGCGAAATTGGCATTGGGCTAATCGGCTGTGGCAATGTTGGTTCGGGTACTGCAGCGCTGCTTACCAATAACGCAGAGCTTATTGCATCGAGGGTTGGTGCGAGACTCGTTGTCCGTAAAATTGCTGTGCGTGATCTGTCGAAGGTCCGTGAGGTATCGATACCCGCTGAACTGTTTACGACAAACGTCGACGAAGTCATTTCCGACCCGAATATTGACATTATTGCTGAGCTCGTAGGTGGAGTTGAACCTGCAAAGGCGTGGATTGAAGCCGCATTTGCGGCAAAGAAGCAAGTTGTTACTGCAAATAAAGAGCTGATGGCCAAGCACGGTCATGCGCTGGTCCAAATTGCACAGGACAACAAGCTTGATTTTTATGCCGAAGGCAGTGTTGCCGGTGGTATTCCGATTATTGCAGCTATGGGAGAGTCGTTGGCTGCAAATCGCATTCAAGCAGTAATGGGTATTGTCAACGGCACGACTAACTTTATTCTTTCGAAAATGGCGGATGAAGGTGCAGGGTTTGATGATGTGCTTCGTGAGGCGCAGGCACTAGGTTATGCTGAAGCGGATCCGACTGCCGATGTGGATGCCCATGATGCACGTTACAAAATCGCCATTCTTGCGAGTATCGGCTTTGGGACTCCTGTAGATGAAAGCTCCGTCATCAGCGAAGGTATACGTACGATTACCTCGCGGGATATCGCCGTTGCCAAAGATCTTGACCATGTCATCAAACTCGTAGCTGTCGCAGAGCAATGGGAGGATCAGGGCACGATGCACGTGCGCGTCCACCCAGCACTTCTACATAAAGACCATCCACTTGCATCGGTTAATGGCGCATACAATGCGGTTCTCGTCCGCGGGGATGGTGTCGGCGACACTATGTTTTATGGACGAGGCGCTGGGTCATTACCAACTGGCAGTGCTGTTGTCGGAGACCTGATTGCCGTCTCAAGAAACTTGGTCACCGGGTATACGGGCCGTGTGCATCGGCCTGCCAATGCAAACTTGAGGATGTTGCCTAGGGAACTTATTAAGTCTAAGTTCTACGTCAGGATGACAGCGAAAGACCTCCCTAAGGTGCTTTCGCAGGTTTCAAATGTATTTGGCGATTTTGATGTGTCCATTGAATCTGTCATTCAACGTGCCAACGCCAAAGATGAAGCGGAGATTGTTCTCATCACACACAAGTGTCTTGAAGAAAGCTTTCGAGGCGCCGTGGACGTAGCCGAACGCTTGCCGGTGGTCACTGGAGTTCACAACTGGATTCGGGTTGAGGCATAAGTCGCCCCAGTGATGAGGAATTAGTGGCTGGATTACAAATCTCTGGATTATCCAAGCGTCAGCAAATTTCATATTTGCTGACTGTTCTACTGCTCTTGATTGGGACGATTGTGTGGCGCTTGTTCGGAACAATCGTGGTCGATGGGGAATCGATGAATCCGACATTGCATAACGGCGAATCGCTCATGGTGATGCGAAAGTATAAATGGTTTCCATCGTTAGCCGTCGGAGACATTATCGTCTTGAAACCAGGTAATGCGCGGACCGATGGACATGCTGTGATAAAGCGCATCATCTTCATGCAGAACAAAACCGGCACCGCTGCATGGCCGATCTCGATCCAGACAAAATTTGGTACGTTTGCTTCAGAGGAACTTTTCCCTGCTGGCAACGAAGACTGTGACTTGAATCGTCCCAACGGAATTTACGTCATGGGAGACAACATCGATCATAGTGAGGACAGCAGGGACTACGGGCCTGTAGCCGCATCGGATGTTTATGGAAAGGTTTTGGGGCGTTGACATGTCATCACAAGCACGCGTGGACGGACTGAAGCACATAGGTCAAGGGAAAGTCCGCGATATTTATGCCATAAACGATGAGCAACTGCTCCTAGTTGCAAGTGATCGTATCTCTGCCTTTGATGTAGTTATGACGGAGCCCATCCCGAACAAAGGACAGGTCCTGACACATCTTGCCAAGTTCTGGTTTGAAAAGACATCCCATATTATTCAGAACCACCTCATTAGTGCCGATGATCGAGACGTACAACGGGCATGTGAGGCTGTAGGTGGAACCTGGGATGACTGGCTAAACGGGCGAGTGATGCTCTGTCAACGCACAAGGCCACTGGCTGTTGAAGCAGTGGTTCGGGGTTATCTATCAGGGAGCGGTTGGAAGCAATATAGGAAAACTCCTGGGTATCTCTGGGGCCATAAACTTCCTGTGGGTCTGTTGGAATCTGAGCGCTTACACAATCCGATTTATACGCCAAGCTCGAAGGCAACCGAGGGTCACGATCTTCCATTGACGATTGAGGAAGCAGCAAGCCATTCAAGTGGATTTGCCTCTGCTGTCGAAACCGCTTCATTACACCTTTATGCATTTGCTGCAGAAACCGTTGATCCAATGGGCCTCATACTAGCGGACACGAAATTCGAGTTTGGTATTCATCCAGATGGTCACCTTCTTTTAATTGATGAAGCCCTAACTCCGGATTCATCCCGATATTGGTTGCGGGATCATTACCGAGTTGGAATATCACCTCCATCGTTTGACAAGCAATTTGTGAGGGACTACTTGGAATCTGTGGATGGGTGGAACAAGCAATATCCTGCACCGGCACTTCCACCAGATGTTATCCAGCAGACACGTGCAAAGTATCTGGATGCGTACAAGTGGATAACTGGATCTGATCTTTCGTATGTCACACATGGCTAAGCGCAGCGAAGGTTTCTCAATAACGGAAGCATTGGCGCTGCTTCGTCAGGTGCCTATTTCTGTTTATATCCTTCCAGTTTTGATTGCCTTTATCGGATATGTGCTTCTTGGTACAGCAGCGTGGATGTTGATCACTCCCTATTGGCAAGAGCTCGCAGGGGAGTGGGATGTGGTTGGTAGGTACGTAGCTATAGTCGCATGGATACTGTGCTTTCCGATTTTGTTCAATCTATTTTTGAGCATGGCACTAGGGGTTCTTTTTGACCCACTAGCATCCAAGATTGATGTACTGCTTCATACAAATGATCAAAAGACCATGTCCGTTAGCCAAATATGGCTTGATTCTGTTATCCGGACAGCTAGTTTGTTGTTGCTGCATGCTGTTGCCTTTATTGTTGCGGGGATGGTTCCGATCGCAGGATTGGCGATCAGTGGTGCTGCATCTATGGTTTCAGCGCTAGTTTTGGTGACAACACCTGCAGTTGTACATCGCGGATTGACTTTTGCCTCCCACGTGAAACTCATCGTGTCAAATTTCGGAATTCGTGAGTTTCTCTTCGGGATTGTTGCCGCTATCGCACTGAGCAATCCTCTTTTCCAAGTCGTTGCATTGGTTCCCCTCGTTGTCATTGGTCAGATCTTGACACGCAAATGGTTGATGGATTAACTGATTTCGATCAGCAGTTTTGCCCCATGTAGTTACCTGTTTTGCTGCAGCTGCTGTCGATGTGTCAGTAGGCATCAAAGCGGGCCGCAAAGTATACTGAAACATCTAGTGGCTTACAACGACACTTGGAATGCCGGTACGAAAAGGTCTTTATGAAGAAATCGTCTGTAGGGGTTGTGAGTTTGGGATGCCCGAAAAACCTAGTTGACACCGAGGAAATGCTGGGAGCTCTGGATGCGACTGGCCAGGTTGAGTTTGTTGATAGTGAATTAGACACAGACATTCTTGTCATTAATACATGTGCATTCATCGAGTCGGCACGCGAGGAGTCCATAAATGCCATTCTTGATGCAGTGGCGCGTAAAGCACGGGGAGAAGTTGGAAAGGTTATTGTCACCGGCTGTTTAGCGCAGCGCTATGGGAATGACTTGGCCATGGAGATCCCTGAAGTCGATGCGATTTTAGGCATTCAAAGTGGCAATCGAATTGTGGATGCTATTTTTGGCCCACAGTCAATCCGCCAGCAATCCAAGACGTTGTTACCGATGGCAACTAGTATTCCAGTCGAGCTAGATCCAATTGAAGGTAAGTATCCACTAATGCCACCCCGTACGGTGCGCGGTGGTGATAAGTGGTCTGCCTACGTCAAAGTCTCTGAGGGATGCGACCACAGGTGTACTTTTTGTGCAATTCCATCCTTCCGTGGCAAACATCGCTCAAAGCCAATCGAAGAAATTATTGATGAAGTAAAGGTTCTTGTCGACCGAGGTGTTGTTGAGATCAACCTCATCGCTCAGGACACGACAGCCTATGGTATGGATTTGTATAAAGAACTTGCATTGCCACGCCTTCTTGAAAGGTTAGGTGCAATTTCGGGATTGAAGTGGGTCCGTTTGTTGTACTGCTACCCTACGATGGTAAACGATCGTTTACTCAAGACAATGGCCGATACAGAAAACATTGTGAAGTACATGGATATTCCGCTTCAGCATGGGGATGATCGAATGCTGGGTCTGATGAAACGGGGCGGTTCCGTAGGACAGTACGAAAGATTGTTCGAACGAATGCGTATCCTGATGCCTGACATCAGCATCCGTACTACGTTTCTGCTTGGGTTCCCGGGTGAAGACGATATAGCCTTTCAAAATCTCTTGCAGTTTGTCTCTGCGATGAAGTTTGACCGATTAGGTGTGTTTACGTACTCACCTGAAGATGGAACGCCTGGGGCGGAGATGAAGCCAATCGTTGCAAAGCGAGTTGCAAACACTCGCCGGCGGGAACTACTCGCACTCCAGCAAAGTATCAGCACTGACATTAACCAACGGCTGGTGGGCCGTTCTGTTGACATCCTTGTCGAAAAGATTGTCGGTAATGATTCGATTGGTCGGTCCTGGCGTGATGCACCTGAAATTGATGGTTCTGTCTGCGTCCGAAATTGTAAGTCTATTCCTGGGACATTTATTGCCGGAAAAGTTACAGATGTCGGTCCTTACGATGTGTTTGCTGAAAAGAGGTCCTAAGCGTGGCTGAATCCGTTACGAAGGCATCGACGATGTCAGCCGGCAAGGAAACGTTACTTGAGCGCGCACAAGCATGGGTAGTTGACCAGGCTGCAGTAAGTATTATCAAACTCGGCCGATGTCCGGTAGAGGATGTTGCAGCGGCGATTAATATTCCTAAAAATACGCTGCTTGCAGCTGTACAAACAACGGATCGCTTAACCGTCTTAGATGGTGATCTTGATCTGACGGTGTGTTCCGATTCTGTTACCAGGACCCTTGACCGTTGGTGCAACGATGTCGTCCGGGCCGTTGGTTGCCCGGTACACATCGATGAACTTGCTGAGTTACTAACTGTTCATCTAGGCAAATCGTCTGCCTCGATTGCATCATCCATAACGGCGTCCGCCGCAAGTAGCCGGAGTGGACTGACACTTGTTGACTCACGCATTCTTATGAATGACTGGTTACCGATGTTTGCCCATGATGACCAGGAAGACATCCTCCTCGAAAATGGAGTAAAGGCAGACCTGCTTATTGCACTCCTTGCGAAGGTGAGTACACGTAGCTTCGAAAATATACAGGATTTCGCAGTCACCTTGATTCGGTCGATACAAAACAAACCTGTACGTCATAAAACGCTGGCCGTTGCATTCTGGGCATTAAACAAAAGTCAAGACTCTGCCAAAGACTTGGTCAATCTGATGTGTGATGAGAGACTACTCTGGCACAGTGGGGCAAAGGGAGGTCGCTGGGTCCTCTCAGATATTGAAACCGAATATCGTTCCTTAGTGTCGGATTTGGTCCCGATGGCAGAAGTGTTGAACGATCACAACGAAAAAAACGCATCAAATTATGCGGTTAGTCATTTTGAACCCGTGAAGGTAGTTGTTATTGATGCCGCATTAGTTGAGACGATTCAATACAATCTAACTAACCGTCGAACGTGCATCAATCTTGGAAACTATGGAATTCCGGAGGAACTGCTACCCGATTACACGACTATTTTTGCAGCAATGGATGGTGTGTCGTCGGTTGGGTTTGGTCGGTTTCTTCTAACGGATACCATTCCAGATGTTGACATTGATCCAATTGTGTCGGTGTTCAAGTGTCCTCGTGTTGAATTTATTTCCGAGGATGGTGAACAGGTCGAAGATCTTGTTTCTCCTGAATCGTATATTGGAACGCTTAAAAGTGATGTCCTCAATCCAGATAATCAAGATATTCTTGACGACAGCTCCGTTTATACAGGGGGGAATGCTTCGCGAGTATATTCATTTCCTTTGTACCGGGACCACGTTCTAATGGGGCTGATCCCAATGTGTCGCCTAAACGGTGATCTCATCCCATGGGATGTCGAATATGCTCCGGTTACTGTTCACGTGAAGGGTGATAGCTATTCATGCTCCATCATTAATCGACAGGGAGTCAGGTGCTTGGTAGGTTTGAAACAGTTGTTCGTTGATCAAGCATCCCAGCGTGATTACATGTGTACACTTACAAAGACGGATGCTGTCAGCGATTTTTCATTGGAACTAGCGCCCCTCCTCGATGGTGAATATGCACTTACTGACGAACGGCGCGTCGAACTTGATGTCTATAAGGATTCTGAAGCAGACAACCCGACCGTTGTAATACTTACGCAGATATTAGATGATCACCCAAAGGGTGTTACATTTGAGCGGGCTCTTCGCGAGCTATGCTATATTCGCCGCACAAGTGTTCATAAACTTGCCAGTATATTGAGTACTAACGATTGTTTTGCTCAGAAACCAGGGACGGGTGTTTGGCGCTACAACCCCAAGCGAGCAGATGCAGGGAATGACATCGCACGGCGAACCTACTTGAAATCCGGCTTCTAGGCTATGGCACCAAGACGACAGAACGCGAGTCCAGGTGGTGTATCCCGGTTTACAAGGGTTGTACGTGTCTTTACCGTTTTAGTCGTGTTTCTTACCATTGGTGTGGTGGTATCAGGTTATTACGTTTTAAGGGCTGCCAGAGGACTACAGGCTAACTCAGCTGCTGATCTGACGAATGAAACGCCCAGCGGTGTGACGACAATCTATGCTGCTGACGTTAATCCTGATACCGGTAAGCATCTCGAACTTGGGACAGTATCCAATCGGTATCAGATCAATGTCAAACTTGCTGAAATTCCAGCAAACCTCAAGCAGGCCACGATTGACATCGAAGATGAGCGCTTTTACGAACACAACGGTGTTGACTTCCGTTCGTTGGCCCGTGCTGTCTATCGTAATGTTCTAAAATGGAAACTCAGTGAGGGTGCATCAACATTGACCCAGCAGCTTGCGATTAATCGTTTGTTGACACGAAAAAAGACGATTGATCGCAAATTGCAAGGCATGGTCCTAGCTGTTCAGATAGAAAAGACGCTTTCAAAGGACACGATCCTTGAGCGATATCTAAATGAAGTCAATTATGGTGGCAATATCTACGGTGTAGGAGCCGCCGCTAAGTATTACTTTGGAAAGTCACTCAGTGAACTCTCCGTCTCAGAATGTGCCTACATAGCAGGGCTCCCTCAGCGACCTGCGTTCACAAACCCGTTCCGTAACCCCAAATCTGCAGTCAGCAGGCGAAATGTAGTGCTTGCGAAAATGCGAGACTTAGGGCACGTAACGACTGATAGTTATCAGGCTGCAGTGATGGAATTGCCTGCCATCATGGCAGATGCGCCCAAAATTCGGACGCAGTTTAGAGCTCCACACTTTACGAACTGGGTCTTACGGAAGCTTGTTAAGGAACACGGAAGCGAACGCATTTATCGGGGTGGACTAAAAGTCTATACAACTCTGAGTTTGGAGCTTCAGCGGAAATCAGTTGAAGCGTTGAAGGAAGGTCTTCAGGATGGACGTGATAGCGGCGTAACTGAGGGTGCTGTCGTATCGATGGATCCATCCAATGGATACGTCCGTTCCATGGTTGGTAGCACCGATTACGCAAGAACGAATTTCAACTATGCCACCGGACGAAGTCAGTGTGGCTCAACGTTTAAGCCGTTTGTGTATGCAGCAGCCTTTGGTGATAGCAAGTTAGGTCTGACTCCCGATTCTTCACGATTTGATGGACCGACTACATACGGTGACTGGACTCCAAAGAACTATGGTGGCCGCTATTCGTATGGCCGGACTTCGATCCGGAGCGCAGTCGCCACCAGTAAAAACACAGTTGCAGTTAAGATTGCCAAAGAGGTTGGAATACAAAATGTAATCGCTACAGCAAAGCGCGCGGGTCTTGACGTTCCGATGAACAGGGACTTGACGCTGGCGCTGGGAACCGCGGCCGTCAGCCCTTTGGAACTAACAACGGCGTACTGTACCTTTGCAAATGCAGGTACAGCGGTGAAACCTGTTGCAATTGTTGGGATTATCGATGGGGATGGCGATTCTATTCCGGTTGAAGGTATTGAATCGACTCGCAATGCATTATCGGCAGCTGCAGTTCGGTCTGTGGACGAGTGCCTCAAGGCTGTCATCGATTACGGAAGCGCTGCGGGTGCTCGGGGGATTCACGAAGTTGAAGGTGCCCGAGGGAAGACTGGAACGACGAGTGACAACCGGGATGCATGGTTTGTCGGTTACACACCGAAATTAGTTACAACGGTTTACATGTGTGGTGTCAAGCGAGTTGTTGTAAATAACAAAGAGGTCGTTCGATATCTACCGATGGAAGGTGTTACCGGAGGCCGTGTTTGTGCCCCTGTTTGGGCAGCCATTATGGTCGATGCACCAACAATACTTTCTGAACTGGATCGCATTGCGAAATTGCCTCTTGACCCCAATGAGAACGATATCAAGGTTGCTACACCGAAGCAGCCTTCAACCATGAGCGTTGTTGAGCCCGTTCCAACGGAAGTTAAGGTCGATACAGCACCTGAAGATGCAGGCCTTAACTCTGCCGCGCCGCTTGAACAACCGGATGTTGATTCTACGCCGCCTGTTGATCCAGATAGCATCGACGAAGCAAAGCCAATAGAAACGCCTCAACCGACCATTCCATCGCCGACCACCGTACGGATAAAGAAGCCGGAACCCAAGCCTGATCCGGAAGTTGAAGTGCTTATCTGTAGTGACAGTAATCTGCGGGCAAATGACTATTGTGTGGAAGTTGTTCGCCAGCTGATGCCAAAGTCGAAGGCACCCAAGCGAACATGCAATCAACATGGAGCACAGCCGGATGAACGGCCCAACTAACAGCCGATTTCGGACTGCAAGAAACGTATTTGCGAATGGGATTCGGTCATCGCAAGGCTCAAACGTAAGTCTGGCTGGAAGTTCAGATGTCTCCAATGCGCTCATTCCTAGGATGCTAATTCTGGGATCCATAATCCTCATTGGTTTTGTTGCGCTTGTCGTACAGCTATGGCATCTACAATTTTTTGATTACGACAAGCATCTTGAAAATGCTATTTCCAACACGCTGAAACATGCTCGATCTACACCGCCACGTGGTGAAATTACAGATTCAAAACATAACCTGCTCGCCACTACGACTAGCAAGTATGTGATTTCAATCGTGCCCGGCTGGTTGCCTAAGAAACAGCCTGAGCTAACTCCATTCGGACCTACGACATTACCAATGGTATGGAAGCGTCTGGCTCGGGCATGTGAACTAGATCAAAAACGTATCGAAGACAGTTATGCAGCGGTTTCGGGTGGACCAAAGTATGAACCTGTACCAATTTTGCAGAGTGTCTCACAGCGTATAGCAACGCGTGTTCTAGAAAACATCGACACGATGCCTGGTGTTATCGTTCAGGTCGTTCCAATGAGACGCTATCCAAATGGAACACATTTCACATCCATCCTTGGCTACACAAGCCCCGTTTCAGAGCAGGACTTGAAGAATACGGATATTCGACTACGCTACAAGGCCAGTGACTTTATCGGCCGAGAGGGTATTGAACGTTTTTATGATCGGGACTTGGCTGGCATTCCTGGGGATGAAGAATTCGCAACAGATCGTACCAACGGTCAACGACGAACCGTTAATGTTATTCCTCCGCAGCCAGGGAGCCGATTGGTATTGGCTATCGATACGAATCTCCAGCGGATTGCTTCACAATCACTCGGTAAACGGAAAGGTGCCGTCGTAGCCATTGATCCATCAACAGGAAAAGTTCTTGCTTTTGTATCTAGCCCGACATATGACCTAAACCTTTGGAATGTGCGGCCAATGCCTAAGTACATCTACAATTCCAATATCAGGCCATATGCAACGAATGAAGCGACCCAGGCACAGCTACCACCTGGGTCTGTGATGAAGATTATTACTCTCACTGCGGCTCTAGAATCTGGAAAAGTTACGCCAGGAACTGCCGTCCGCTGTGATGGTGGATTGCGCATTGGTAAGCGCTCATTCCTCGGTTGCACTGGTCATCATGGATACATAACCATGTTCGATGCTTTTGCCGTTTCCTGTAATGCCTACTTTGGTCAATTAGGTATCTGGGTTGGACAGGAAGAACTTGAAAAGTGGTCACGCCGTTTTGGTTTGGGTGAAGACACGGGAATTGATCTGACAAGTGAGCTGGATGGAAACATTGATGGACCAAAGGCACAAGAAGCAATCTATCGTCACTATAAAAAGCAGTATGAAGGATGGTTCAGTGGTGATTCTGCAAATATGGCGATTGGACAAGGAGCCATGCTAACGACACCACTCCAGATGGCATCGCTTGCAGCAACAGTCGCGAATAATGGCAATCGAATCGTTCCACATCTCCTTGACCACGTTGAACCGGCGGATTTTTCATCAGCACCGGTTAGACAACCCGCTGGGCTTGGTAAGGTTGTCGGTACCGTTGGCTGGTCTGACAGAACGCGTGAGCTGGTGCAAAAGGCGATGCAAGGCGTAATAACGAATAATCGAGGCACTGGCCAAGTTTGTCGCCTTCCTGGAATCGATGTCTTTGGAAAAACTGGAAGTGCTGAGTCTCGAGGAAAGCGGAGCCCAACCCATGCGTGGTTTGCTGGCTACGCTCAGAAACAAGGTGAGCTGCCTCGGATCGCGTTTGCTGTATGGTTAGATGCAGATGGTAAACATCTCCATGGTGGATCTCACGCTGCTCCCATCGCGCGACAACTGATTGCGCATGTTTACGGTCTAAAGATTAACCCAATGCAGATTCCTCAGGCAGCTGTAAATGACTAAACCTGAGACACCTGATTCCACACCAATCGCAGTCGCACATGCGTTGGTAACAGATGCTTTATCCACGAACTCAATTGACGATACCTGGCATCATCGCATTGGAACATTTGTACAAAATGATCAGATCGTAGTAAGAGAACACGCACCAAACGCTCATTTCATATCTATCATTGGCGACTTTAATCATTGGGACCGAGGCAGGGATCCGCTACACCGAATCTCCGAAACGGAGTGGGAAATCTCCATTGACCGGACCCGTATTGTCGCAGGCAGCAGGTACAAGCTTCATATCGCCGGATACAACGGATCACGAGATCGGATTCCATCCACGTGCCCATTTGCTCAGCAATCACCAGATGGGGACTTTGCAGCAATCTTTGACTTTGATGTCCTGAGTCAACCTACAAAGTCATCCGCCGCACATCAACCACTTAAAATATATGAGTTGCATATTGGACTTGCTGCAGCGGGCCCTAGAATTGGCACCTACTTGGAATTAGCACACGATGTTATTCAAAAAATCCAGGCAGCAGGATATACGGCTGTCCAGCTGATGGCAGTTCATGAGCACCCATACTATGGCTCATTTGGTTACCATGTAAGCAATCCGTATGGAATCTGCAGCAGGTTTGGAACCCGTCAAGAATTTAAATATTTGGTCGACAAATGCCATGTGCTTGGGCTACAGGTAATCATCGACCTCGTCCATGCGCACGCTGTCAAAAACCTAGCTGAGGGGCTTGGTGAGTTTGATGGTCAAGATGGCTATCTGTTTCTCCGTGGAGATAACGCACTCCATCCTGCTTGGGATTCTCTAGTCTATGATTACCAGAATCCATTTACGATCTCGTACTTGCTATCAAATGCCCGGTACTGGATTGAAGAATATGGAATTGATGGGTTCCGCGTTGATGGCGTTACATCAATCCTGTATCACGATCATGGTATCGGGCATGCGTCTTTTTCAGAAAACGACTATCAGGGAAGCAACCTAAATCAGTTTGGGCTACAGTACCTTGTTCGTCTATGCCACCTTGTCCATAGACTTAATCCTGATGCAGTCCTCATAGCCGAGGATGTCAGCGGATTTCCCGGGGTGGCACGTTCCTATGAAAATGGTGGTGTTGGATTCGACTATCGGCTCCAAATGGGACTACCAGACTTCTTCGAATTGACTGCCAAGTCTGTGATGGATAACGGAATCATTCCGTCTGCATTTTGGCATGCATTGGTTTCCCGTAGATTTGACGAAAGACATGTTAGCTATATAGAGTCCCATGACCAGGCGATTGTCGGCGGACAGTCCCTCATATTTAGACTCCTTGGTCCCAAAATGTACTCAGAGATGAGTGTTAGTGCAGCGAGTCATGATGTCCACTTGGCGATGTCGGTCATAAATGTAGCCAAGTCTATTGTCTTCTTGCTTGGGGGCGAGGCGTGGATGTCATTTATTGGGAATGAATATGGGCATCCTGATTGGGTTGAATTTCCCACGCCATACAATAATGACTGCTTTGAATACGCTTATCGAAAATGGCACTTGTCATCAGATGAGTCATTGATGTATCAAAAAATGGCTGCTTTTGACGGCGACTTGATGCGCTTTGAGCGTTTATCGAGCTGCTGGTCCCAATCGTTCATGACGGCACCACTGTTGGATGACGAGCGCAGACTTGCGGTATTTCACCGTGATGGAATCGTTCTGGTAACGAATACCAGCCCGGATGTTTCTTATGAGGATGTCTGGATACCAGTTCCTATCATTGGTGAATATCGCGTCATCTTGTCGACAGAAAATAGTCGGTACGCCGGTTATTCCAGAATTGCTGAGGAAATGGTCTACGAAATCATCCAAGCCGATGGAAAAGCGTATATTCGTCTTTACGTGCCGAGTATGTCGGCTACATTTCTTACAGTGTGCTAATCGGAAGATGCGAGCCGTAAAGAAAAAAGTAGCCCTGCCAAATGGCAGGGCTTTTGAGTTGTTTAGAGCTCGAGGAGGAGGCCATCCGGGTTCTCGATAAGGTCCTTGACCTTTACCAGGAACCTTACCGCTGTCCCACCATCGATGACACGATGGTCGTAGGAAAGCGCGATGTACATCATTGGATGAATAACGATCTGGCCATCTACGACGACCGGTCGCTCCTTGATACTGTGGAGCCCAAGGATACCCACCTGAGGATAGTTCAGAATCGGAGTTGACATCAGCGAACCGTAAACACCACCATTAGTAATCGTAAACGTTCCACCGGTCATATCACCAATGCCAAGCGCGTTTTTCTTGGCTTTCTCGGCAAGACCCTTGATGGTGGATTCGATACCAGCAAAGTTCAACGCATCTGCATTCCGAATAACCGGAACGACCAAGCCATCTTCTACACCCACGGCGATTCCAATGTCGTAGTACCGTTTGTAGACCAACTCATCGCCTTGAAGCTCGGCATTTACTGCAGGGAACTGCTTCAGTGCGCCGACAACAGCCTTCGTGAAGAAGGACATAAAGCCAAGGCCAACACCATGGGTCGCGATGAAGGATTCCTTTGTTCGCTTTCGGAGGTTCATGACCGCAGACATGTCTACCTCATTAAATGTCGTCAGCATCGCAGCTGTGTTTTGTGCAGTCTTAAGGTTAGCTGCAATCGTCTGACGGCGACGTGACATACGCACGCGCTCTTCTGGTTTCGAAGAAGCAGGCGATGTCACAGGGGCAGGTGCTGCAGGCTTAGCAGCTGCGGCAGGCTTCTTTGGAGACCAAGTGGTGTTTTCAACTCCACCAGAGATCGCTGATGCCACATCTGTCTTGCCGACCTTGCCAGCAGGCCCGGTTGCCGCAACCTTACTTAAGTCAACTGCATTGGCGTTAGCCATCGCTTCAGCAACGGGTGTCACACCACCCTTGGACACCAGCTCGGTACCTTCAGTGACTGCTACTTTTTCTGGTGAAGCGGCAGCAACAGACGCTCCAGAAGCAGTAATTGTTCCAAGAACCGCACCAACCGTAACTGTGTCACCTTCGTTAAACGCAACAGATGCGAGAACTCCATCGGCTTCCGCCTGTAATACCTGATTCACCTTATCGGTCTCAAGTTCAATCAGATCATCTCCAGCCTTGACCGCATCTCCAACCTTCTTGATCCACTGTGCAACGGTGGCTTCTACAACAGATTCACCCATGTTGGGTACGATAATTTCGACTGACATAACAAACTCCTTTGGATATTAATCCATGAATCCTTTAGGAAAGTGCTGAGTGAACAATGTGCGCCTGCATCGCGTTGTGCATGTCGATGCTTCCTTCAGCAGGACTTGCTTCCAGAGGACGGCCAACTACGCGCAATATAATGTTGGAAGGTAACAGCTCCTGTAAGTTTGGAATGACATAGCTTGCCGTTCCCATATTCAGAGGTTCCTCTTGTACAAAGACAAACTCTGTCGCGTTGGGGTACGTTGCTATGAGGCGTGTGATTTCGTCCTTCGGGAATGGATGAATCTCTTCCAATCGAAGCAATGCCGTGGTCATCGGGTTTAGGGAGGGGCTTGCCAGCAAGTCTACAATGATCTTGCCACTGGACATAATGATTCGCTTTATCGAAGCCTTATCGATGTCTGTTCGCACGTCATCAAGGACAGGTTGAAATGCTCCGGTCGTGAGGCTTGCAGCATGCGAGACAGCCTTTGGATGACGAAGGAGACTCTTTGGTGTCATCACAATA
>Ga0114981_10000647_pt1 | contig 22582 bp, 17 predicted proteins | sample S_140806_MF_Meta_FD_87028 | JGI IMG/M metagenome (GOLD analysis project Ga0114981, IMG submission 87028) | Freshwater microbial communities from Lake Simoncouche, Canada to study carbon cycling - S_140806_MF_MetaG | ecosystem: Environmental > Aquatic > Freshwater > Lake | place: Lake...
GTCCGTGGACGCACCGCTGCACCTCCCGGCCTCTATGCCTAGCCTGGGTCTCCGGACGCACCGCTGTGCGTCCCAGCCCCAATGCCTAGCCAGTGTCTTTGGACGCGCAGCTGCGCGTCCTTACCGCCTTGCCATCTCGACAACCACCTTATCCCGTCGATGCTGTTGATTGTTTCATAACTCTTCGTTGCTTACCTGCCGTTTTCTTACTTTTTTAGCGCCATGCGCAAAAGCGGTCTTCATTTCTTACTTATTGCAGTAGCGGCCCTATGGCTGCAGACCGGCTTTGCTCAAAAGACCATGGTAAGCGGTAAAGTAATCGACGCTGTTACTAAAGAGCCATTGCCCTTTTCGCCGGTCATGTTTGTAGGCACTAAATCGGGCGCGCAAACCGATCTCGACGGGAACTATAAAATCGAAACCTACTACAGCAGCGATTCACTGCGTGTGATGGTTCTAGGGTATGCTCCACTCACGAAAAAAGTTAAGCAAGGCACAACGAGTGTGGTAAACTTCGAGCTCGCCGCGGCCTCAAGCCAAACAGCTGAGGTGGTCATACGCCCGGACGACGGTCCCAACCCGGCCATTGCCCTCATGAAGAAGGTAATTCGCAACAAGAAAATCAACAACCGCGAAAAGCTCGATGCCTATGAATATGAGGCCTACAACAAAGTAGAATTCGACCTCAACAACATCACCGAAAAATTCCAAGACCGTAAAATTTTCAATGCATTCGAATTCGTGTTCGAAGGCGTCGACACTACGCATGAAAAGCCCTATCTGCCTGTATTCATGACCGAGTCGCTTTCCGATTTTTACTTCAAGCGAAATCCGAAACTATCCAAAGAGGTCGTTAAAGCGACGAAAGTAAGTGGCGTGGAAAACGAGTCGATCAACCAGTTTCTGGGCGACATGTATCAAAACATCAACGTCTACGATAACGAACTCGTGGCATTTAGCAAGAGCTTTACAAGTCCGCTTTCAACCTACGCACTTGGCTTCTATGATTATGGCCTAGTCGACAGTGCTACCATCGATGGCAAGTGGTGCTACAAGCTTCAGTTCTTTCCACGACGCAAGGCTGAATTGCTATTCTTCGGTGAAATGTGGATTGCCGACACGTCGTTCGCTGTAAAAGAACTTGAGGCCACCATCGCCGAAGGCGCAAACATCAACTGGATCAAGGATTTCAAGGTAAAGCAAACATTCAACGAGATTGAATCGGAGGTATGGATGCTCACGCAAGACGAGCTTGTGGTGGACTTCAATGTTTCCGAGAAAAAGCTCGGTGCATACGGACGCAAAACCTCTACCTACCGCAACTTCGTCATCAACAAAGAGCGTCCGCAAGAATACTACGAGGGTTTTAGTGACATCATCGTAAAAGATGACGCGAGCGACCACGACGACGCCTACTGGCAACAAGCACGTCACATAGCACTTACAGCGAAAGAAGAGCGCATCTACCACATGGTTGATACACTGAAAAACTTGCCACAATTCGTTACGGTTTCGAACGTACTCAACCTCTTCATCAACGGCTATAAAGTGATTGGAAACTTCGAGCTGGGCCCCTACTACACGTTCTATAGTTTCAACCCGATTGAAGGAAACCGCTTGCGTTTTGGGGGCCGCACCAGCAACGAGTTCAGCAAGAAGGTAATGCTGGAGGGGTATCTCGCCTATGGTTTCAACGATGAGCGTTTCAAATACGGCGGCGGCGCCACCTGGGTGATCAACAAAAACCCGCGTATGGCCGCCAACATATTTGCCAAACGCGATATGGAACAGCTGGGTCAGGGCAATGGCGCGTTCCGTCAAGACAACGTGCTTTCGTCACTATTCAGGAGAAACCCGGCCAACAAGCTGACCGATGTAACGGAGCTATCGGGGTATTTCGAAAAGGAATGGTTGTATGGTCTGCAGAACAGGGCCATCTTCAAACACCGTGTACTCAAACCGGCCGGAAGTAACTTTCGTTACGTGCGATTCGAACCTGAAATTAACGCTGAAGAACAGGTAAACTACCTCATCACTTCAGAGGTTGGTCTATACACCCGTTTTGCATACAAGGAGAAGTTTGTGTATGGCGAATTCGAACGTATAAGCCTTGGAACAAATTACCCTGAGTTGGAACTTCAATACAGCTATGGTATTCCAGGCCTTATGGGTGGCGAGTTTGAATATCACCGCGTGGGTATTCGAATCTCGGATAAAATGCGATTTGGGCCATTCGGTTACCTGCGACTTTCCACAGAAGCGGGAAAAATTTACAACCCTCTTCCCTATCCTCTCCTGATGATTCATCAAGGAAACGAGACATTTTTCTATGACGAAGGATCCTACAACACGATGAACTTCTTCGAATTTGTCAGCGACGAATGGGTGAGCGTTTGGGCGTCCTATCATGCTGATGGATTGTTTCTAAACAAAATCCCCATCATGCGCCGCCTGAAATGGAGGGAGGTGGCCAGCGCCAAAGCTGTTGTTGGTGGGTATGATCTAAGAAATGACCTCATTCTATCGCGCGATGTCAACGGCGATGGAATACCCGACATCTACACGCTCAGCAAACCCTTTGTTGAAGCGGCTGTTGGGGTAGAAAACATCTTCAAAGTATTGCGAATCGATTTCATTTGGCGCCTCACCTACCTCGATAATCCCAATATTGTGAAATACGGTTTACGTGCAAAACTGCAGTTCGAGTTTTAGAACACCGCGATTATCTTCGCGCTCATATTTTTGCCATCATGACCACTTTCAAAGCACACATCAACATCATGCCGCTCGAGGCATTGCTCGACCCTCAGGGTAAAGCTGTAACCAGCTCAATGACCAACATTGGTTTGCCTGAAATCAACAACGTACGCATCGGGAAGCACATAACGCTTAGCCTCGATGCCGCCGACAAAAAGGCCGCTGAGGGTAAGGTTGAAGAAGCGTGCAAAAAGCTCCTGTGCAACGAAATCATGGAGTACTTCACATTCGAGTTGGAAGAAGCGAAGTAAGCCACATGCACGCACGCTGGAAAACACTGGAATTGCTGTCACAACTCGACGAGGCGATACAACATTCCAGCACGTCAACGCAAATCATATTCAAGCATAGCACACGCTGCATCATCAGCAAAATGGTGCTTCAACAATTCGAGGAAACCCTGGATGCCATTCCGGAGAACGCCACATTGCTTTTTTTAGATCTCCTCAACCATCGCGACATCTCAAACGCAATCGCGATGCAACTCAAGGTGCATCACGAAAGTCCTCAGGTTATAGTTATTAAAAACGGAAAAGCAATTTTCAATGAATCCCATCACTCCATCAGCGCCTCGGAAGTGGCACTTCATTGTTAGTCTCTTTGTAGCCTTTTCCTTCGCATGCACAACCACTTATTCGCAAGCGTGGGAATACCTCACGCCCATTAAAACAAATAGTGAAGTTCGTGGCTGCTCGTTTCTCGATGAACAGCGAGGCATCGCAGTAATCTTAGCATCGAAAAAAGTTTTTCGCACCATGGATGGCGGTGAAACATGGGAGAATATGTGGACACCGGCAGTTACAAGCAACCCCAATGATGTGGAATGGGTGACAGAAAATCTGCTTTTCATTGCCGCGGGTAATGGTGATTTGTATCGCTCGCTCGATGGTGGAAATACGTGGGCAAACGTGAATCCACCTACAGCTTCGTGGTTGTACAACGTGCATTTCATCAACGAGACAACGGGTTTTGTGACAGGAGAAAGCGGTACCATTCTTAAGACAACCGATGCCGGCGCTACTTGGACGGTCATTCCTGCAATTACTACCAGCCGCTTGTATGGCGTGCATTTTACGGATGAAAACAATGGGTTTATAGTGGGTTGGAACGGCACCATACTCCGCACAACCGATGGTGGCGATTCGTGGTCGGCCATCACAACAAGTATTACGGCCAGCCTACAAGATGTTCACTTCATTGATGCAAACACAGGCTTCACTTGCGGAGGTGTTATTGCAAAAACAACCGATGGTGGACTCACTTGGAACACGGTGTACTCTGCTGCGAACAACTACTTCTATTTTATGAACGTGAGTGCCAACGGACAAGGCTATGCCGCAGGCGGCATGGGTGTTTTCGTGAAAACGACCAACAGCGGACAGACGTGGCAAAACCAAACGGTATTGGGAGATGGTGATATTTTCTGCGGTGATCACGTGTCGTCATCGGCGGCTTACATGATGGGGAAAATGCAAATTCACAAGAGCACGAATGATGGTTCGTCGTGGTCGGTCATAAAAAATGCAGCACCCGGTGGGGGCGTCACTGCATTGCAGTTTTTATCGGATACACAGGGAACCGTTGTTTCATTTGCATCCGGAGGTACTTTCTATGGCGGTATTGCACAAACCTCAGACGGGGGAAAGCTTTGGAACATACGCCAAACCTCCACGACCGGCGGTTGGTATGCCGTCGATTTCCCAACGCCGCAAGTGGGTTATGTGCTTGGCACCACGAACTTGGGCAAAACCACCAATGGCGGACAGACGTGGACATACAGCACTTCTCCAACACTCACGGCTACCTGCCTCGAGTTCATTGATGCGCAAACAGGATTTGCCGGTGGTTTTGGTGGAGCTTCAAATATCTGTAAAACAACCAATGGTGGAACCTCCTTCACGTGTGGCACCAACATAGGCGCAAGCGATATTCATTTTTTCGATAGTCAGCGCGGTATAGCTGTGCGATACGTGCAGGCTGGTGGTGATACTTACTACAAGACATTTGATGGCGGTAATACGTGGGAATATCACAATGGAGTTATAGGCGCGAATATTTACTTCTACAACGACAGCCTCGGTTTTGTAGGGAGCAATAGCGGTGTTTTCCGAACACTCAACGGCGGGGAGACTTGGGATTTTATATTCATAGGCGGCGGCCTCGTGCGCGACGTCAAATTCTACAGCGAGAATATCGGGTTTTGCGTAAACGATTATGCGAATCTGTATAAAACAGAGGACGGGGGTGAAACATGGACCCTCCTCTTGCAAAACAATTTCAGCAACTTAGGAGCGTCGGCCGCGCATTTCACTGACAACTATTGCTTCATCGGTTCAGGGGGCGACATGTATCGAACAGAGCTTGGCTGCGGCGCATTTGAGTTGGGCAACATCACCGGCGATCAGCAATGGTGCGAAGGTGTGCTAGGACAACTAGTATGCGAGCAAGTAGCTGGAGCCACCAGCTACGAATGGCAATTGCCGGAAGGTTGGACCGGTGCCGAAAACGATCGCGTAATTCAGCCTATACCAAACGCTAACGGCGGACTTGCTTCGGTAACCGTCACGAATGCATGCGGCCTCACCGACTCTGCCAGCATCAGCGTGAGTGTCACAGAGCGTGTCGACAGTTTGTATGCGATTGTGGGACCCTTGGTGTTGTGCGCCGGAGCGAACGCCACCTATAGCGTTGCGGCCGATGTGAATGCGACCGATTACAACTGGCAAACGACAGCATCTACTACAGCCCTGAACAACAACACCATCGAAATAACGGCCGGAAATCAGGACTTCTTCATCAGCGTGCAAACAACCAACGATTGCGGCGTGAGCAACTATATCGCGCTCACCGTAGCGGTTCCGACGACGAACACATCACCCGCAAATTACAACGGCGATTGTGTGATTAACGAGGAAGACATGCAGCTACTACTCGACAATTATGGCTGCATGGAAAACTGCGGCCCGTTCGATCTGAATGGCGATGGATATATCGGAGTAGAAGATGTTTTGCTGCTTATTGCGTTCTCAGCGCAGTAAGCAGGAATGAGTACTTATCAAAGTGCAAAGTGCGATGTGCAAAGTGCGAAGTACAGATAGGAAAGGAGCTTGGAGGATGAATTCTATGCGCAGCCGCACTAAGTCATTTGTACTTAGTTCTTAATCGCTGCTATGCCCGGCAAGTCAATTCCCTCCAATGCTTCAAGCATGGCGCCACCACCGGTGCTTACATAACTCACCTCGTCGGCAAGCCCAAACTGATTGATAGCAGCAACGCTGTCGCCACCACCCACCAATGTGAATGCTCCTGATTTGGTTGCTGATGCCAGAGCGTTAGCGACGGCGATTGTTCCATGTGAAAAAGCCGGCATTTCAAAAACCCCCATTGGACCATTCCACAAAATGACTTTTGAATTCAATATCACATCCTCGAATCGAGCAATGGACTGCTTGCCGATATCCAAGCCCATCCATCCACTCGGTATTCCTCTGCTCTCCGAAGTTGTTGTTTGTGCATCATTTGAAAATGCATCCGCAATAACCGAGTCTTCAGGAAGAAATATTTTCACACCCTTTTGTTTCGCTTTTTCCAACAGCTCCTTCGCCAATTCAAGCTTATCATCTTCCACCAACGAATTACCGACTACACCGCCAAGAGCCTTGAAAAATGTATACGCCATACCTCCGCCGATAACAATGTTGTCGACGCGATTCAATAGATTCTCTAGAATGGTAATCTTGCTAGAAACCTTGCTGCCGCCAATGATTGCGGTTACAGGTTTTGCAGTTGAATTCAACACGCGATCAATACTTTGGACCTCGTCTTCCATCAGGTAACCAAACAGCTTATCGGTTGGGAAGAAACGCGCAATAACTGCCGTGCTGGCGTGCGCGCGGTGCGCGGTGCCGAAAGCATCGTTGATATATACGTCGCCGTTTTCGGCCAATTGTCCGGCAAAAAACTCATCGCCTCCTTCTTCCTCTTTGTAGAAACGAAGATTTTCCAGCAGCAACACATCGCCCTCTTTCATAGCATCAACCGCCGTGCTCACTTTCAGACCAATACAATCCTCAGCAAAAGCAACAGGCTTTCCCAGTAATTCAGATAAACGAGCCAACACGTGTTTCATGGAATACTTCGCTTCGGGTCCACCTTTGGGTCGGCCGAGATGCGACATTAAAATGACCTTGCCTCCTGCTTGCGCCACCTTGTGAATGGTTTTCACCGCGGCGCGTATGCGCGTGTCGTCAGTCACCTGAAGTTCGTCATTCAGTGGAACATTGAAATCAACGCGAATCAATACGCGTTTACCTTGAAATGAATAGGAGTCGATTTGATAAGGCATTTGGCAAAAGTTTGCGCAAATGTAATCGCCCTATCTCCTACAATTTCGCCATTGCGTTGCGTACACCCTTGAAATCCTGCAACTCCATTTTAATCGAGCCCACCAATATTTCCGCTTGCGCCAATACCGGAATGTGATTCAAGTCGTCCGTTATCCAAACAGTTAGGTCTTGTTCCTCCTTGAATACACGGCCTTTTTGCACCACAGGCACAAACTTCAAACAACGAAACGTACCTGCATCTATCGTGATAGTTTCACGACCAATAAACTTCATTTTCAGGGGAACAATTTCATCATCCACCAGCGCGGTTATCGTATACACATCGCCCACGCGCGCATAGCTGTAATCGAGTGTGCGGGCGTAGTAATAAGAGCTCAACATGTCTTGCACAAACTCAGGCGACTTATAGCCATCGCCCTTGATATTCTTAAAGCCTCGGCGCTCCGGGAAAAAAGTATAGTCTTGCTGAATACGATAACCTCCTTCATCACAGTTGCGCAGGAAGCGATAAGGAAACATTCCAGCCTTATCAATGTGTGTTTCGTAATGGTCGCGGACCTTGAAAAACCAATCTATCGAACCAACGCTGCGCCCGGTTCCTACCACCTTGTATGCGTCTCTTCCGGCAAATGTGTATGGACTATCCTCTACTTTGAGTGTTGCGGTTCCTGCATCCACAAAGCCATAGTGAATGCGGTAGGTGAGCTGCTCACCAACCATGAAAGCATAATTGGGAGAATTGCGAAACCCGTGATCAGGTAGGTGATCAATATTCGTTTTGGTGGGTTTAACCTGGGCTTGTAGCGTTAATGCACCGATTAACGCTGCAGAAAGAAAAATAGACGTTTTCATGATTGGGCGTTTTCAATGTGCATGCCAAACCAACGCAACGACTAATCAATTGTTGCAATGCACTTCAATTCGATTGCAATTGGTGAAGGCAACGCGTTAATCTCTACTGTTGTTCTGCAAGGCTGCGCTTCCTTGAAATACTCAGCATACAACCTGTTGTAGGTATGAAAATCACGCTTCATATTGACTAAGAAAACAGTCACATCCACGAGGTTTTCCCATTTACTTCCATTCTCTTCAAGAATCACACGCACATTGTCGAACACATTGCGACACTGGGCTTCGAAATCGAATGTGAGGTAATTGCCAAACTTATCCAATGTCAAACCAGGCACACCACTATCAGTCGCATCACTGCCCGCAATACGTGGGCCAACACCGGACAAAAACAACAGATTACCTACTCGGCGTGTGTGCGGATAAAGACCTACGGGTTTGGGGGCTTTGCTTGACATGGGGGTTGTGATTAATGGCAGCTAAGATACAGGAGGATTGTAGGATTATAGGAGCATCGGATTAAAGGGATACGTCAGCTTTCAATAATCCTACAACCTAATTCATGCTATCCAAATTCGTGCATTCGTGTCAACCACCCAAGCGCTTCAGCGGGGGGCTAATAAAACAATCTTACTATTGATAAGGTGCGGCCGCCAAACCACCTTATACCTCACCGCTAACACCTAATACCTATATTTGCAACCCAGCAATTCACGCGCTGTAGACATACTCTGAAGTATAACATGCAATTGTACCGATGAAAAAACTCTATAACACCGTGGACCGACGCGTATTAAAAGAGCACATCGTTCAAAGCAACGAGCCTCGCACCACTGTGTCGTTCTACAAATACCACCCCATTGCCAACCCGCAGTTCTTCCGCGATTTCCTGTTTTTACATTGGGAATCACTTGGTGTGTTAGGCCGAACCTACATCGCTGCCGAGGGTATCAACGCCCAAGTCAGCGTACCCACCAATCAGTTCGAAGCCTTTCGCGAAAACTTGTTCAACATCACGTTTCTCAATGGCGTGCGTTTGAACACAGCGGTGGAAGACGACAGTAAGTCGTTCTACAAGCTCATCATCAAGCTGCGCAACAAAATCGTTGCTGATGGTATCGACGATCCGAGCTTCAATCCATCCGACACAGGTGTGCACCTCTCTGCAAAAGCGTTCAATGAATTGACCTCACAACCCGAAACCATTCTCATCGACATGCGCAACCACTACGAAAGTGAGGTGGGTCATTTTAAGAGCGCTATTCTTCCCGACGCCGATACGTTTCGCGAAGAAATCGAGATGGTGGAAGACATGCTGCAGGGCAAGGAGGACAAGAACATTGTGATGTATTGCACGGGTGGCATACGCTGCGAAAAAGCTTCAGCATACCTCAAACACAAAGGTTTTCCGAACGTGCATCAGCTTGAAGGCGGCATCATCAAATACGCACGCGACATAAAGTCTGAAGGCTTGGAAAACCGGTTTCTGGGCGTCAATTTCGTATTCGACGAGCGCTTGGCTGAGCGCATATCGGACGACGTAATTGCACAATGTCATCAATGCGGTGCGCCATTCGATCATCACACCAATTGTGCAAATCTCGCTTGCCACATCTTGTTTATACAATGCCCGAGCTGCAAGGAAACGATGAACAGCTGCTGTTCAGATGCGTGTAAAGAGATTTCTCAATTATCGGAAGAAGCACAAAAAGAATTACGACGCGGAAAACAACCAGGACGCAACATCTTCAAAAAAGGACGCGGCGAACATTTGGTTTATAAGCCAAACCGCACAAAAGGAGAATAATCCTATCCGCCTATTTCACTGAGTTTAGGCATGCCCTGCATGCGCAAGAATTGAATGTGCGCTCGAAAAGCCTCTCCGAATGTAGGTTTTTCATAATATGGCACTCCGTATTCGGCTGCCGTTTTTTTCACTATTTCCGAAATAGCAGGATAGTGAACATGACAAATTTTGGTGAACAGATGGTGCTCTATCTGAAAATTCAGACCGCCTGCATACCAGGAAAGCCACTTGTTTTTCGTAGAGAAATTCATCGTGGTGCGCAGCTGATGCTCGGCCCAAGAATATGGTATAAAACCCTTTTCGTCAGGCTGCGGGAAATAAGCATCGGGCACTACGTGTGCAAGCTGAAACACCACCGAAAGGATCCATCCACTTACAGCATTCATTATGAGAAACCCAATCACCGCCTGCCACACAGGCATGCCCAAGTAAATAGGAAAACCAATAAAAACTGAAAAGTAGAGTGTTTTTACAATCGTTGTTTTGAGCAGCCAAACTGCATTCTGTGCTTTTGTTTGCTTGTTAAGTCCTGCTTTCTTGTAGTGAAAAAATTGCACAAGGTCTTTCAACAAGCCCCAATAAAGTGTCAGAATCATGTACAGAAAAAACGCGTAGAACCATTGATATCGGTGAGCTTTACTGGTTGGTCCATGGGGCGAAAGCTTCAGAGCAAGTTTCGTGTCGACGTCCTCATCAAGTCCTGCAATGTTGGTGTATGTGTGGTGCAGCACATTGTGTTGCATCTTCCAATTCATCACCATACCACCAACCATATTCAAACTATAACCCACCCAACGGTTCACTTTTTCATTGGCCGAATATGCACCATGATTGGCATCGTGCATTACACTCATGCCAATACCGGCGAGGAAAACACCGGTCACCGCATACAACACAAAGCTCGTTGCAGCTGTTGGCACAAACAATAGCTGAAGCGTGATGCAGGCAACATATCCTCCGAGCAAAGCAATCGTTTTAACCACCATACTCGCATTGGCGAATTTGCTTTGGCCCGTCGACTCAAAATACTCATCCACTCGCGACCGCAGATCCTTAAAGAATGCCTGCTGCTCAGGAGTTCCGAAGACAATTCCAGGTTTTGATTTGGTGTGATTCAACGTAAAATAAATATGACTGCAAGGTACTAAGTGTAAAGCTTACACGCTTAGTTTAGTGTTTTTTTAATATACCTTGTTTGTGCGTTTCCTTCTTTTCCTTGTTGTGTGTTGCACATTGCTGGCGTGTTCCAACAGAACGTCCTCTCCGACACCAGGATATTACACCTTGTTTTTCAAAACAGAGAATGGAATCATTCCTGCGCGCCTCGCCATTAATGACACAACCGGTTGGCACATCATCAACTCAGAAGAGGCCATTCGTTTAGACTCTGTCGTAATCCGAAACGACTCGTTCTTCGTGCAGCTCCCCTTATTCGATTCTTCTATAAAAGGCTGCTGGCGAAACGACAGTTTATTCGGTGAGTGGACAGACCATTCGCGTGTTGCTTACAACATTCCTTTTATGGGGGTCAAAAAAACGGCCCTCGGTTGCGACAATCAAATTGAAGAGCTCTCCTACGATGTTGTTTTCTCACCCAACGACTCTACTGAGATGAGCAAAGGCATTGCTGTATTGCAAAAACGATCCAACATCATTACAGGCACAATCCTCACCGAAACAGGCGATTACCGCTACCTCGAAGGCGAAATAAACAACGACTCCATTTGGTTGTCGGCGTTCGATGGTACACACCTTTTCTACCTCGGTGGCACGGTAAAAGGCGACAGTATAACCAACGGTGTATTTCTAAGCGGTAAACACTGGAAGGAAAAATGGCAAGCTGTTAAAAGCATGGGCAACACCCTTCGCAACCCATACAGCATCACAACGCTGCTTGTAAACAGCAATCCACAATTCACTGTTTTGACTAGTGGGTTAGGTTCTGTTCAATTCGATTCTTCCACGTGGAAAAACCACGTCAGTATTATTCAGATTATGGGTTCATGGTGTCCCAACTGCACTGATGAAAGCCGCTTTTTGAAGGAGCTTTATGATGAGCACAATGAAAAGGGACTTCAGGTTATTCCGGTTGCATTTGAACGCGGCGACGACATCCAAGTTGCTTGCAATCGCGTGAGCAATCAATTCAAACAACTTGGCTTACCATATCCGTTTTATTACGGAGGCAAGTCGAGCAAAGAAGAAGCGCAAAACAAACTCGGTTTTCTGGCCGAAGTTCACTCATTCCCAACGACTATTTTCATTGATAAGAAAGGCGCTATACGCCGCGTTTATACAGGCTTTTATGGGCCGGGAACACACAACGAATACGCGAAACATTCGGCGGAGATAAAAACCCTGGTCGCCGATTTACTTCGGGAATAATTACAGATTCAAGAAGACGGCAAACCCACCGGAAACGGTCATCAACTGACGGTCGTTCAGTTGGGCATTAGGCGTGTCACTCGACTCATCACGGATGTACGCTCCGTATCCCAGAAAAAGATCAAAACTGACCGGCTTCAATTCAAAATGATAACCCGGACCAAAACCGACGTTTACGCCGTTGGATATCACTTTATAGGCTTCATAATACGAAGAGGTATAGCTGTAATAATCATATTGTTCGAATGTCTGATACTGGTATTCCACGCCTGCGTGAAGAAACAATTCACCCACGCTGTATTTCTTGAGTCGGGCATAACCCGTGATTCCGGTGTTATAGAATTTCTCATTGTTAGAGGCAACCGGAATAAACGAAACCTGCACACCAAATGTTTTTGGCCAATAGCGATAGGCCAATCCCTTTCCATTGGCTGAACTCAGCACAGCGCCAATTCCGTGCTTCGAATAGTTCTTTCTTTCAGGGATGGGTTCAACCTGATCCTGAGTTGACTTCTGTGCTTGGGTGTTTAGTGAAAAAAACATCATCCCAATCAAGGATACGAGTGCGATTACTTTTTTCATGTGTATTAGTTTTTGAAATCACTAACGACGTCAACCTTCAATCGCTCATCACGGTTTGCAACGTTCCAAGCAGTATGAAACACGAGTCGTGTAATGGTTTCCATTTTGTTATATAAAATTTTGTGCGCATCGTCACCCGGTTTATGGTAATCTTCGTGCACACCACTAAAATAGAAAATAACCGGTATATTGTGTTTCGCAAAATTATAGTGGTCGCTTCTATAGTAGAAACGATTTGGATCATCAGGACTATTGAAGGTATAATCCAAAACCAAGTTTGTATGGGCTTGGTTGCATTGCTCTGAGATTTTATGTAGGTCGGTACTGAGTTTATCCGAACCTATCAAATAGACATAATTAGAGTCTTTATGCTCGGGGTCGATGCGACCAATCATATCAATATTCAAATCGCACACCGTTGTGTTCAGAGGATAAACGGGATGATCAGAATACCACTCACTTCCCAATAAGCCCTTTTCTTCGCCACTTACGTGCAATACCAATACGCTTCTTTTTACTCCCTTTCCCTCCTTCCTTGCTTGGTTAAATGCCTCGCCTATTTCCATTGCTGCCGCTGTGCCACTAGCATCATCATCGGCTCCGTTGTGTATTTGTCCGTTGATAATGCCCACGTGATCATAATGGGCTGAGACCACAACTACCTCATTCTTCAATACAGGATCACTTCCCTCGATGAAGGCCAATACATTCTCCGCCTCTATGCGCTCAATTTTCTGTTCCACATGAAAAAGCACGGGGCTCTTTATTGACAAGGGTTTCGTCATCTTTCCCTTATTCAACTTTTCCTGCATCGCTTCGATGGTAACACCCGATTCCTTCAACAGTGCATTGGCAAAAACAGGCGACACATAAATAATTGGTATCTCGTTCGGCTCCGCTGTTTTCTGGTCGCGCTCCAATACCATGCGTGGCTGTTCAAGCCAATACCGAACGCGGCGCATATACATCTCATAGTTCGTATTCACTACAAGCAAAGCCGATGCACCGGCCTTTCTTGCCGCGTCCGCTTTCAAAAAAACATCGTCATTCCAATCAGAAGTTTCATTGCTTCCTGATATTTTACTCTTTCCCTTCTTGTTTATAGGTTCGCCCTGCAAGCACATTATCCAAGTATTGTTCTCTAAGTTTTTGACCTTCTTGTAATCGTTGTGGCGCTTATCCCGTATTCCATAACCGGCAAACACAACTTGTTGCGTCTGAAGCTCCATAGCGTCCATCCCAAAAAAATAAAAGTGATCTAAAAACACAAAAGTCTCACCCGTTGCTTGGGCGTGAGAACCCAAGTTTGTTTCTCGTTTCAACGGGTACGTTTGATACCAACTTCCATTGTTCACAGGCCTCATTCCCAGCGATTCATAATACGTAGAGATATATGCAGCTGCCTTCTCTTGTCCGGGAGTACCTGTTTCTCTTCCTTCAAACTCGTCCGAAGCCAGTGTATAGACGTGTTTTTTAAGCTGGGCAGCCTGAATGGTATTTGCCATTCGAACAGCAACACTATCAATGGATTGCGCCAACAAATGATCCACGTGAAATATCACCGCGACCAATAACACAGTTCTTATACGCATGCTATTTTTTTTACTCGATTATCATGTCGACCACCTTCAAAAGGTGTAGTCAGAAAAACCTCTACTATTTCAATGCCTTGGGCCTCACTTACAAACCTGGCCGGAACACACACAATATTTGCATCGTTGTGCTGACGCGCCAACGCTGCAATTTCCGTTAACCAGCAAATGGCCGCTCGAATACCCTGGTGTTTATTTGCAGACATAGCCACACCATTGGCCGAGCCGCATATCAAGATACCCAAACCACCTTGCTTTTCCACTGCGTCTGCTACAGGATGCGCATAATCAGGGTAGTCTACACTATCCGCTGTATTCGGACCATAATCCTTTATCTCGTACCTTTCCTTTAGATATTCCTTAAGTACCTGCTTCAAAGCAAATCCGGCATGATCAGACCCAATATGAACTGTTTGCATAGCTCTTTATAAATGATTTAACCCAAATACAACTGATAATCAGAAGCATCAAAAATAAAACGATACTTATCATCCAAAGCCATGATTTTTTGTGAAATACTATTGAAGAAGTGCTTGAAACTTTATTTGGTTTTTGAAGCGAACACGCCGCATACACCGTTCGCACAGAAAACAACTGCTAAGTTTTGTCATAATTCCATTATACCATTCACATCTGTATGCACAATTCACCGATTTCATCAACAGCCTTTTTTCAAACAATCCAGGTTATCCATAGCGTGTGTATAACATGCCTATTCAATTGACTATCATAAAAATCATTGCCTTGAAACTTGTTAATTAGAAAGGTTGTCCATTGTATAAACTACGTATGCAAGGGAAAGAGAAAGAACTTATACATCACACCAACAGACCATCAAACTATAACTAACTATTTAAATATATAATATCATTTATTGAACTTAAAAGAAAAAGAAATGGATGATGTCAAATCTGATTTGAAGGAATAGCTTTGTCGAACGATGAAAGGAGGTTTAATCATATCGATGTTGTGTTGGATTGCGGTGTCTGCTCTCAAGGCACAGCCCCAATTCATGCAGTATCGTTATGAAAATGGGATGTTGAGCAGTGAAGGAACGCTCAGGGATGGTAAGCCCGATGGATATTGGAAAACGTACTACCCTTCGGGGCAGATGAAAACGGAAGGCAATCGAAAGAACTTTCAACTCGACTCCACGTGGAATTTCTACAGTGAGAAGGGGATAATTCAGAAATCAATTTCGTATCGTGATGATGTACGCAACGGTTGGGAACGAATTTTTGATCAGGAGGGGCGATGCATTGAGGAGTATACCTACAAAAACAACATACGCAGTGGTGCAGCCAATTGGTATTATGCAAGCGGAGAGCTTAAGAAGACAGGTGTCTTTGAAAATAATAAAGAAGAGGGAAAGGCAACGGAATACGATCGTGACGGAAGAATAATCACAGTGATGACGTATAAAAACGGATTTATCTACACTGAGGAGAAAATTAACCGATACGATAGTCAAGGCAAGCGAACAGGAGTGTGGAGAGATCTCTATGAAGATGGTAAAATGCGCCAGGAGGGAAATTGGTTGGCGGGAATGAAAAATGGAGTGTTTAAGTTTTTCAATAAAAAAGGCGAGTTAGAAAAATTGGAGCGTTACGAAAACGACGTATTGATGGTTGATGATGCCTCCACGGCGATATTGGATATTCGAAAGGAATACCATCCGAATGGATCTTTAAAGGAAATGGGAACCTACCGGGAGGGAAAGAAACAAGGAAACTTTAGGGTGTATGATGATGGAGGAAACGAAACAGGTGGACTGCTTTATGACAATAATGTGTTAGTGGGTGAAGGTATGATCGACAGTTTGGGGCGGCGTATCGGTGAGTGGAAGTTATTCTATCCTGATGGCAAAGTGCGAGCACAGGGTAAGTATGCATATGGTTTAAGAGAGGGTAATTGGACATACTTTTTTACCAACGGAAAAACCGAGCAATCCGGTGTTTATAAGACGGACTGGCCCACGGGAGCTTGGAAGTGGTATTATTTCAATGGACAGTTGCATCGAGAAGAAATGTATCGAAATGGTAAAGAGGATGGAACTTCTATCGAGTATGATACTGTAGGCGTTGTAATAAACGAGGGTGAATTTTCAGCAGGTGCCAGAAATGGAAAATGGAAATTGACGGTTAATGACCATATAGAAGAAGGTCAGTACCTGGATGGCGAACGCGATGGTCTGTGGGTATGGTATTATGGCGAGGGAAATAAAATGTTTGAAGGTGAATTTCAATCGGGAATTCCCATTAATCGTCATAAGTATTGGTATGTCAATGGTCAGGTTGAAATGACCGGAAAATACAAGGGGGGAGAGATGGATGGTCGCTGGGACTATTATGATACCAATGGTTTTCCGGCCATGCAATTGGACTATGTGGAAGGAAAAGTTGTACGCATCAATGGACAAAAAATAAGATTACCGGAAACCGAGGAGGAATGAACGATTACTTAACTGAAATACTCAATCATCCGGTCGATAAGCTCGCATTATTGGAATGGCCTTCTATGGTAATTCTGGATGCGAATCAAGAATTTTGCGATTACTTCAACTATTCGAAAAGTGAAGTGGTGGATCGGGTTTTTCATGGTTTACTTTGGAAGGATGTGCCACGTGAAAAACTCGCAAGAGTTGAGAATGAAGTAAACGAGTTCGGCTTTTCTTCACTGCTGGAAGAAGCTCAGCAAAAGTGGATCAATATAACGCGTGTTCAGCATGCAAATAAGACGCTTGGCTTGCTGCGTGTGTTCGATGTATCAGCCAATAAAAAGACAATTGAGAGAGAATTAGAGGAGAGTGAGCAGCGATTTAAAACACTCGCTGATGTAGCTTCTGAAGGAGTTTGTTTCATTCAGGAAGGAAGGATAGTAGATGCCAATGAACAGTTGGCTAGAATTTTCAGTATTGAAAACAGTGAGTTGGTGTGTAAAAGAAATCTCAATGAACTTCTTTCAACAAGCGATATACAACGCATAATGGCAAGCGCTGAAATATCAGCAGTGAATCGAAATGAGGTTCGCTTGACTGATACTTCGGGTAGAATGATTTTTTTGGAGATAACGGGAAGTTATCTCCAGTTCAGGGGAAGGCGCACATTGGCGTTGGTTTTCAACGACATCAGTAACAGAAAACGCACGGAACAAGCGCTGCATCAAAGTTTGGTAAGCTTCCAGCGTTTGCTCGAAGACTCACCCAACGGGGTTGTAATCCTCACCGATGGTAAAATCCAATATTTGAATCAGGCAGCATGTAAGCTCTTTGGGGTTAGGGATGAAGACGAAGTGTTTGGTGACGCATTCGATAATTATATAGAGGTGGGCTACCGTGAAGAGGTGCTTAGTGATTTGCAAGTTATCAGAGAGGGAGGTTACGCCGGAAGCAAAGAGGTGCGAATGGTGAATTCCGAACAAGAGATTATTGATGTTGAGATTAAATCAACACTAACGGTCTACGAGAATCGCCCCTCTATTCAAATTACAATCGACAACATTACCGACCGAAACTAGCTGTTACAGGAACAAATTCGCGTTCGTTTTGTTGAAGAAATAAATGCCGCCCTCAAGGCGGAAATTGATGAGCACCGTGCTACACAGCTGAAGCTCGAGCAACAGCAGCGGCAAACACTTGAGCAAACAGCGAAGATCGAATCTATATTCAACAGTACTGAAAACCTGATGATGTGGACGCTCAATCATGATTTTGAGATTACGGAACTGAATGCCAATTTCATCAAAAACATGGAGTCGTCGTTTGGCGAAAAAGTCAAACTGTCTGAGAATATCATGACAGTTCTTCAACGCCACGTAGACCACAATTTTTATCAAGGACAGCTCCAAGCCTTTAACAATGGTTTTAAGGGACGGCCACAGCAATTTGAATTACCCCTGAAGAACGAGAAGAACGAAACGGTATGGTGGCAATGTTTTTTGAATCCGGTGTATTTACATGGAAAGTTGGAGGAGCTTTCATGTCTTGTTTATGACAACACGGAGCGTAAGGAAATAGACAGAAAAATACGGGATTCACTGAAGGAGAAGGAGGTGCTGTTGCAAGAGGTGCATCACCGTGTGAAAAACAATCTGCAAGTCATCTCAAGTATTTTGAATCTTCAGTCTTCATACGTGAACGATGCGAAGACGCTCGAGATTTTGCGTGAAAGTCAGCAGCGAATCAAAAGCATGTCTTTCATACACGAGACGATCTATCGCACCGCAGATTTCAGTCGTTTGGAGTTCATGGACTACATTAAGACGATAGCGTCAAACCTGATACAGAGCTATCGAACCGCTGCTACCCGTGTTGATTTTGTTCCCGACATGCAGTCGGTTGGTTTGAATTTAGACCAAGCCATACCCTGCGGACTCATCATCACTGAGCTTGTCAGCAACGCGTTGAAATATGCCTTTAAAGGGCGTAAAAAAGGAACATTGACGGTAATACTTAGGGAGGAAAATGATGAGGTAATTCTCGCCGTCAAGGATGATGGCGTGGGTTTACCAAAAGATTTTGCTTTCGAGAAAAACAACTCACTGGGTATTCAATTGGTTTATGCCTTATTGGAGCAGATTGATGCGACCGTGAAGGTTGATCAGTCGAACGGAACGGAATTTTTAATTCGTTTCCGCCGCAAGTAGCAAAATATAAACTTATATTGGCTCTAAATCTCTAAAATTACCCGGTATGGCCGTTAATATTCTTGTGGTGGAAGATGAAAGCATTGTTCGAAAAGATATTGAACGCAGCTTGGAAAAATTGGGTTATCATGTAATTGCTCAGGCCGACAACGGTGAGCGAGCAATTGAGCTGGCGAGAGCCACCAAGCCCGACATAGCGCTCATGGACATACAGATAAAGGGCAACATGACCGGTATTGATACCGCGGAAGCTATAAAGCAGGAGATGGATATTCCCGTAATTTATTTAACCGCTTTTGCCGATGAGCCCACATTGAATAAGGCAAAAATTACGGAGCCGCACGGCTACATCTTGAAGCCCTTCAAGGAAATCGATCTGCACACCACAATCGAAATGGCCATCCACAAACATGGCAAGGAGAAAGAGGTGCGTGTAGAAAACGAGTTGCTTCGTTCGCTTACCAGCTTTAAATCAAACGCAAACTATCTATTCATCAAGCATCAATCGAAGCTTGTGAAGGTCAATACTGCGGATATCTACTATGTGGAGGCACTGAAAGATTACATGCAGATTGTTACCATGGAAATGAAGTTTATCATTCATGCTACCATGAAGGACATTGAAAGAAAGCTTCCTAAAACAGTGTTTCAACGCTTGCACAGATCCTACATCGTGAACATGGACAAGATTGCTTCAATATCGGGTGGCGACGTGATATTGGCCGACATCAATAAGGAAATTCCCGTTGGAGGAAATTACCGCGATGAGTTTGGAGAACGCATCAACATCCTTTGATCAGCGCATTAACAGCACGCTTCCTTTTTTACTGAATAAATCCTGGCGTCCGCGCACAATCATGTCTACAGACCAGTTGTAGGCGCCATCTTGCACGGGCTCTCCCTTGAAGTAGCCGTCCCACCCCTCCCCCGGAGTTGTGGAGGTAAACACTTCATTTCCCCAACGATTGAAGACCCGGAACACGTAGTAGGTAACGTTTGACCCGCTTAGCACGGGTAAAAACAATTCGTTGTGATTGTTAAGATCGGGCGTGAATGCGCTCGGAATGTAAAATTGAATGCCATTATAAACCTCTACGGGCTCGCTGTGATAAGCATTGCAACCAAAACTATTGGTAACTACCTGCGTAATTTCAAACGAGCCGCTGCTGGCATATTGATGGCTTTCCATTTCATCGCCGCTTCCATCACCCCAACTGTAGGCTGTTTGCACCACATCAGCGCTTGAGGTCGAGGACACCAATACAGTGGGCGACTCATTCAACTGGTCCATGCTCCAAGTAAATCCGGCTGTTGGTATAGGATAAACAACAATGGGTTGTTCTAGCGCAAAGGTTCCAATACAGCCATGATTGCTAGTTGCCATTACCTCGAGCACATAGGCACCAATATCATCAAGCTCAAACTGAGCGGGATTTGTTTGAGAAACAACTTCCCCATCAATCGCCCAGGTGAAACTGGAAATGCTTGATTGATCATCTGTGGTTGCGCTGGCGCTAATGCCCACAAGCTGATTTTCACAGTACTCATAGGTTCCTTCTGGCAGCGCTATAACGGGAATTGCAAACACTTCAACGCTATCGGTAATACTGCTTGTGCACCCGAAGTTACTTTCAGCGGTGAATGTGTAGTTGTAGAATCCATTGTCTTGAAATTGATAGCTGGCCTGAGCGCCCTGCATTACAAAGGTGGCTGCTTCAATTGTCCAGTAGGTGCTCACGACACCGCCGTTCGGAATGCTGCTAACGCTCTCGAAAATAGTCGGAATTCCAAAACAGTGATTGTTGGCATTTGCCTCAACGACGGGCGCATATCGCACGATTATGTTGCGTGTTGAATTGTGGGTGCAACCGTGTATTGTGCTTACCTGCAAAGACAAAGCAACATTTCCGGGGTTAGGAAAAATGATGCCGGTATCGCCGTCAGAAGTGATTTGAATTCCGTCGAAACTCCATACCCAGGAGTTGATGCTGTCGTTGCCAAATGTGCTTAGATCGGTGAGAAGGGTTGTGTCTTTTTCACAGGCGACGCTGCTCGAAAATTGAGCATTGGGAGTGTCATAAACCATGAAGATTGTGTCGATGGTGGCGGTACATCCTGCGATGCTTTGAAGATTGAAACCAACCGAGTGTTCGCCACCGATTTCATAAACAAGGCCGTTTACCTCAGGGCCAACGCCTTCGATGGTTTCGTCTACAATCCAGTGTAAACTTGAAATTTGTGACCCCTCAACCGATGCATCCGCAACAATCGAAACCTCTGCATGTGTGCAAGCGTGCGGCGCGTGAATGGTGCCCGTAGGTTTTGCGTGCACCATGTATTCGGTTTGGGCATTGTTGTGACAACCAAACGCATCATATACGTGATGTATCACAGCGGAAGCCGTACCTGTATATACAGGTGTGAATGTGTCTGAAACAGCTCCGTTAATGGTGTAGAAAGAAAGCGAATCGTTGACGAACGCAATGCTGTTTTCACCCGCACAAAATTCACGTCCAACAAGGGGTTCAACAAACGGTGGCGTTATGACATATATGCTGTCAGCCGCTGTATTGCTGCAACCATTCGCGTCGGTGAATTGATACACAAAAACTACACTTTCTCCCGAAAACAGGTTGGTATTAAGTGTGGTCGTGTTGACGTTCCCCAATGTGTACTGTCCGCCTTCTGGCACACCTCCCATAAGAGGAATCATGCCGGTGTTGGCGCAAACAGAATCCACAAGGGCCAGCTGTACTTGCGGCAATGGCAATACGTTTACGAAGATTGTTTGCGTGTGAACACAGTCGGAATAGGTCGATGTCAATGCAAAGTTGAATGAACTGTCGGCTCGAACTAAAAGCGTGTTTGCGCCTGCTCCTGCATGAACCCACGGGTGATCCCACACGAATGAATCAGCGTGTTGAATCACAATCTCAGCTTCACTGGTGGCGCAAATATTTTCGGGAACGATCGCGGTTGAAGCGTAGTTTTCAACTACAATGGTATCGGTGCAAGGGATGTAGACATCGCACCCGTTCGGGTCTGTCATGATGATAGATGGACAGTACGACCCGGGCATCATATAGGCATGCGCGGTCGCCGTACCACCAAAGGGGTCACCATTCCCATCGTTGAAATCCCAGAAGTAGTCAAAGTATTGATCGCTTGGGTTGAAGGCTTGAAAGGTCACACCGAATGGTGCACAATTGGCGGTGTCGAGCACTTGAGTGAAAGGCCCCACGCTTGAAGAATAGTTCAGAATATCTTCGATAACCAGCGTATCGGCGCAGCCATTGGCCGCCCCTACAACGAGTTGAACATCATACACGCCGATAGGATAGGTGTGTAAAATGGTATCGCCTACACCGGTTTGATTATCGCCAAAATCCCACCAGGTGTAAATCCCACCTTCAACAGAAGTATTTTCGAGTGTAACAGCGAATAGGCAAGTATTAAGTTGAGTCGTAAAGTTTGCCTCAGCAACGGGGCTATACACTTCAATGTCGGAGGTTGTGCATACGCTGGTTGCACAACCAACGGAGTTGACAGCAGTTAAGCAAACAGCGTAGTTTCCGTTGGCGGAGTAAGCGTGATTTATAGAATCGGCCTCCGCGGAGTGA
>Ga0114981_10000650_pt1 | contig 22575 bp, 16 predicted proteins | sample S_140806_MF_Meta_FD_87028 | JGI IMG/M metagenome (GOLD analysis project Ga0114981, IMG submission 87028) | Freshwater microbial communities from Lake Simoncouche, Canada to study carbon cycling - S_140806_MF_MetaG | ecosystem: Environmental > Aquatic > Freshwater > Lake | place: Lake...
AAGGATAAATAGAGTGGCGAGTGGCGAGTGGCGAGTGGCGAGTGGCGAGTGGCGAGGGGCGAGAAAAGAAAAAAGGATGAATTTCGGATTGTTTCCTTTTATCAAAAAAGCTTCAGGCAGAATTTTTAACGTATAGCTTGTGAAAAGGACACTCGCCGTTTGCCACTCGCCACTCGCCATTTCTAGAATGGAAATCCTATCCCTAAATTGAACACCGTATTGTTCCGCAGCTTGATTCGATCCACGGGGTTGCCGGTTGATGCCAAGTAGGCGAGGTACTCGTCTTTCGGTTGCCAAAGCCAACGCTCGCCCTGCACCTTGGCCGGATCTTTCAGTTGCACGCCCACATCGAGTCGCACCAGGAAGTAGTCGAAATCAACGCGAAGTCCGAAACCTCCGCCAATCGCGATCTCGCTTACAAATCGGTCACCTTTGAAGTCAGCTCCTTTACGGTTGGCGTCTTCGTTGAGAAGCCAGATGTTTCCGGCATCTGCAAAGAATGCCCAGTTGAGCAGTGGGGTAAACTTAAATCGGTACTCGATGTTGCCCTCCAGTTTCAGCTCGCCAATGTTGTTGAAGGTTTGTGGCAGCAAAGCATCGCGCGAGGAACCAGGGCCAAGGGTGCGTGCCTGCCAGGCGCGCATGCCATTGGCGCCTCCGCTGAAAAAGCTCTTTTCGAACGGCAGTGTGATGGCGTTTTTGCGCGGCACTCCTATGCCGCCATATACACGCATTACAAAGGCATTGCGGTCGTTCACATTGCTGTAATAACGGAAGTCGCCCTCGCCTCGGAAATATTGCGCAAAACGAATTCCGTATATCCGATGGCTGTTCAAACTATCAACAGGTTGATTGGCTAAGTCCATTACACCGTTGAGCAAATTACCTGCAGCACTCGCCCCAAACCGAGCATACATGTACCGTGGCTGGTATTTGGCCTTTTGTGTATTCAGTGTGTAGGTGGCATTGGTCGCCAATATCAAATGATCTTGATAACTGTTCTCCAAAAAGGCATCGTTGAGTCGATCCAGAAAATCTTGAAAGGCTTCCGACTTGTTGATTTTAATAATGCTGAACTCGATGGCGTCCCATGAAATGCGCGATACAGCATCGGGGTTCTCTATCCAATTGTAGGAATATCGCACTTGAGATAGGGTGCGTTCGTAATCGGGTCTACGCTGGTAGTTGAATGTTGCGCTCAATGCCGTTTGCGGGTCGCTGCTTTGTGCTGTAAAATCGCAACCCAACGGCCAAAGACGCGGCACGCGGTATGTAATTTCCGGCCCTATTTCAAAGGTGTTGAGGCGGAAGTTGTTCTGTAAACGGTCTGTGGCATTGTCGGTTTCGTCGTTGCTGAAGGCAAGGTTTTGAGAGGCTTCCAATCCGGTAACGATGTTGAAATCGAGTGCTTCAGCACCCCCGAAAAGATTGCGGTGTGTGTACGTTAGGTTGCCGTAGATACCCATGTTGCCACTGCGATTGGTGAAGTGCGGATACAGGTAGTACGATTGTTTTTCCTCCGGAGTAAGGCGCACATGCGTGTCCAGAATGTGTATTTTTTCATTGATGGCCGTTTCTCGGGGTACCAACTGAATGGTGGTTGATTTGAAAACACCCATTTGTGAAAAGCGCTTGTAGGTACGGTCGATGCGGCTTCGCTGATACATGTCGCCCGTGCGGTAACTCTGAGCGCACGATATAATCTCCGCATCCAAATCGGGCTCACCGTAACAGATTATCTTGATTCCGTCATACTCGATGGTGTCGGTGGGGGCGTAGTCGGGATTCGATAAATCGAAATGCGTGTGCACAAAGACGTCTCCTATGAAGTACTTTTTGTGTGGAACCGAAACCAAACTATCTGCGTATTCAGTAGAAGGAACTTGCGGTTGTTCAATGCGGAGGGTCACGTTCACTCCATACCCGCCAATAGTGGTATCTGCATCGAAAACGACGTATTCCTTGTTGAAATCATAATATCCCTTCTCATTGAAGTAAGCCGCTATGGCTTCGCGCTCTGCGTCGAGTGCTTTAACATCGAAAATGTCAGCGGAATCAAGGTTCGATGCTTTTCGAAGCTGCGCAACATAATTAGCCATTTCCTTATCCGAAATCTTGTAATCTATTTTGCGAATGTGGTAGGGCTTTCCCGGAAAAACGTGAAAGTTAACATGACATTTCGAGCTGTCGCTGCTGTAAACCGCCTCAGACTCTACACGTGAACGGAAATAGCCTTTCTTCTGTAGAAAGATATTCATTTGCTCAGCGCTCTTAATCATTTTGGCCGTGTCAAGAAGAGCTGTTTGCTCACCTACCGTATAAGCCCAGAACATCCGCCAGCTTTTACACTCAACGGGAGTCCTGTTGTTGGCTGCCCGTCGATTGTTTTTGTCTTGGCATCGCTCGGCTACACGCTTCTCACTTTCAGAGAGCTTGTTCTTATTGACCAGCAGATACACGGTATGGTTGAATCGAAACCAGAGAATGCGTCGATTGGGTTTGAGTCGCGAGTAAAAAAGAATTTCGTCGGCAGGCACATTGAACTCCATCATCGGTGCTACAGGCAATGCGTTAACATCGAAAGGCAGTTTTGTGGGCGTGTCTGTGTGAATTACCACATCTTGCCTGCGCAAAAAAGACTGGCCATCGGGCACGTTGCGAAGGCGTGCACACCCGGTGAGCACAACGGCTATGCACAGGCACAACCATACTATTTTGAAGGGCTTACACCAACTCATTATCTTGCAGCGCAATTTTGCTCATAAATCGGCATTTCCGATACATACTTCTAAAAAATCATCGGTTGAAAAAGGACGTCAAATGGGTTCGCTCCCTGCAGCAGAAGAAGTTTCGCAACGAAAGCGGTTGTTTCGTGGTGGAAGGCCGCAAGGGAGTAGAGGAGGGCTTGAAGTCAGATTTTAAAATCCATTCTGTGTACACGACCGATGCCGATTGGGCAAACGCACATGCCGATTCGATGCTTGTGCCTATGCGCGAAATGGAGCAGATGAGTTCGTTGAATTCGCCTTCGCCGTACCTCGCAGTTTTTCACAGCAGCGATAATAATATAGAATGGGACCGCAGTAGGTCGGTCATGGTGCTCGACGGAATTGCCGATCCGGGCAACATGGGTACGATTATCCGAACCGCCGAATGGTTTGGAATCGAAACAATACTCTGCACGCTCGATTGTGTAGAATTGTACAACCCCAAGGTTGTGCAGGCAACCATGGGCAGCGTGTTTCGGATGCGGGTAATTGCGCTGAGCGATGAAGAAATGGCGCGTGATCTAAAGGCCGGTGATTATTATATTATCGCTGCCGACTTGAAAGGTTCAAGTATTTATAAGTTCGATTTCAAACAGAAGCTGGCCATCATCATCGGCAGCGAGAGCCATGGGGTTCGTCCTGCCATGCGCTCTATGGTCGATGAGTTTGTGACTATACCCGGCAATGGACGGGCGGAGTCGCTCAATGCGTCGGTGGCGGCTACGGTGTTTTTGAGTCAATGGCGAGTGGCGAGTGGCGAGTGGCGAATGGCGAGTGGCGAATGACGAGTGCTCATCGCATTAATCACTTGCCACTTGTCACTCGCCATTCGCCACTGCCAAAGGCAACTCCATCCAATGCGTCACATCCCCAAAAAAATGATTGCTGTTGCCTTCGCCTTGCCAGAAGTGTGGGCCGTGCTTGGCGCATTTCTCGCTGCCTGAAGGATAAAAGTCTTTGAGGAATTTTAGAATGACCACTTCACGCAATTCAAACTCGCCTGATTTCCCGGGAAGAAACACACGATTGTCGGGAATGTAGCCCAGCAATCGTTGGCCGTCTTCAGGCAATTGATCGTGTACCGATATCCATTTGCTCATAGTGTAGGGGGTTAGCGTCCTATGAATACTGCTTTGCGTTTTTCCATAAAGGCTGTCACGCCTTCGCTGTAGTCGTTGGTGCCGCCTGCTTCGATTTGATTCTGCTCCTCGAGGTGAAGTTGCTGGTCGAGTGTGTTGGTCATGCTCGCGTTGAGTGCAGCTTTTGTGAGCCCTAAAGCGTGTGTTGGCATGAGCGAAAGGTCTTGCGCCAGTCGTGTAATGGTTTCTTCAAACTGATCATCGGCCACACACTTGTATATCATACCCCAGCGCTCAGCATCGGTTGCGCTTATTTTTTCGCCTGTCATCATGATGGCTGAAGCTTTCGCGAACCCGATGAGGCGCGGTAAGAAAAAGGTTCCGCCACTATCGGGCACTAGGCCAATCTTCGAAAACGCTTGAATGAACGCCGCCGATTCGGTTGCCACTACCACATCGCACGCGAGGGCTATGTTGGCTCCGGCTCCTGCGGCAACGCCATTAACGGCTGCTACTACAGGCTTCGCAATGTTGCGTATTTTTTCAATGATAGGGTTGTAGTGCTCGCCCAAAATGGTTTTGAATCCGGGAGGATTGGGGCCTGTTACTTCCGCTAAATCCTGGCCTGCACAAAAAGCTTTTCCGTTGCCCGAAAGCACTATGCAGCGCACATCTTTATTGGCCGCTGCATCGTCGAGGGCTCCCTGAAGGGCCAACGCCATTTCGCGGTTGAAGCTGTTGTAAACCTGTGGTCGGTTCAAGCGAATTAAAGCTACTGAACCTACTTGTTGTATTTGAATAGTGTCGTGAATTGGAGACATTCGAAAATTGCAATTTGTTTTGATGCAATGTTACGATGAAACGAAAACTACTTTTCATCCTTTGACGCGCGAATTGAAGTAACTTCTCTATTGCTTTGGTTGGCTGGTCTTGTGATAAGCATGCCCCCCTCGACTTCGCTCGGGGACCGCCCTCGACTACGCTCGGGGGACCGTTCTTGACTTCGCCTGAGGATTGGCCCCTCGGCTTCGCTCGGGGACCGATTTTTTCGCGGATGAAAATTCCCTCGACTACGCTCGGGGAACGCCCTCGGCTACGCTCGGGGACCGACTTTTCACGGGTGTGAAAATGCCCTCGGCTTCGCTCGGTCTGCGCGCCCGGCCGAGCGTAGCCGAGGCCATCGCTTTCGTTGGAATGATGCCGGTGGCCGAGCGCAGTCGAGGCCCGATTTTTCGCATTCAAAGAGGAATGGTGAATATGGAATAACAAGAATATTATTCCTTGGAAAGATTCATTTTGTTCTGAAAATGACTCAGGTTTTTGCATGCAGCGAGTTCTTTTAATCGTTGGATGTCTCTTTTGATCAGCGCTTCTTTTTTGGCAGCGCTCCATCTTTGAACCTGCTTTTCCCTCAGAAATGCGTCTTCAATTCTAGGGTAATACTCTAGATATACCAGAATAACCGGAAGCCTATCGCGCGTATGATTTGACCCATTGCCGGATTTGTGTTGGTGGATTCTTTCCTCCAGTTTTTTCGTGCTACCGGTGTAATAAGTGCCATCAGCACATTTTAGGATATACATGTATGCTTCCATTCTGTCGTGTTCAATTGAATGAACGATTATACCACGACTTCTAGAATGGAACTGGCTCGTTCTATTCCAATGAGGAATAGAAAAGTTGATAGCGTTATTTAACTTGGTTAGTTACCGCCCCCCCCTCGGCTTGGCTCGGGGACCGCCCTCGGCTTGGCTCGGGGACCGCGCCAGGCCGAGCGAAGCCGAGGCCAATACTTCGTCAAATTGACACCGGTGGCCGAGCGCAGTCGAGGCCCTGTATTTATCGAGCGATTTCTCGGTGACCTAGCGAAGCCGAGGCCAATACTTTCGTCAAATTGCTATCGGTGGCCGAGCGTAGTCGAGGCCCTGTATTTATCGAGCGATTCCTCGGTGACCTAGCGAAGCCGAGGCCAATACTTTCGTCAAATTGCTATCGGTGGCCGAGCGTAGTCGAGGCCCGTGTTGTTTGACCTCTATATGTTCTCGTCCAACGGTTTGATCGTTCTCTTTCCCTTCATAAAGCGAATAATCAACTGAATGATCATCGCACCAAAGGCACTCTTGATAATGGCGCCCGGCAGCAGAGATGTGAGTTTTTCCTGCCAACCCATCGGGTCGAGTTGTGCGAGCCAAATGCCGCCAAACAAGAGTATAATGATATGTCCCAATACCCAATTGAGTATAGATGGCAATGCCTTGCTGAACATCTCTGTTTCGGCCAGATATCCGCATATCAACGATGCGGCTATGAAACCATGGAAGAAACCGCCGTGCTGACCGATGATGATGCCCCAGCCGGCATGATGCCCGGCAAAAACAGGAAAGCCCATACCTCCTGCAAGGATGTAAGCCACAACCGCTATCGTGCCTATGCGCCAGCCAAATGCCATGGCTCCAAGCAACACCACAAATGATTGCAACGTGATGGGCATCTCTCCTTTTATGTCGATGACAACAGGACCCAATGCGACCAGCAACCCAAGCGCAATAAGCCACTTGATGATGCTGTCGATAACTACCGATTTGTGAAAGCGAAGGATGGACTTTAGCATGGATGCTTATCGGTTTTCAATGAAAAAGGTCTGGGCTTCGGCAGGCACGAATTGATTGTTCTTTCGGTTTACATCGGCCATGCCTTCGTATGAATCGATGTGGATGCTTTCGATGTTGCTGATAGGTGTCGGTATGCTCAGCAGGTAGGCAGGCTCCACCCATTTCCAGTCGGGAAGAATAGTCCACTTGCCATTGTAACCATCAGCAGGCTTTTCGCCGCGCATAATGTCGAGTGCTATCACAAAGGTTTCAGTTTCGCCGCTCGTGTATTTTACTTCTACCTCCAATGGCATAATCATATCGCCTTTGCGGGCAATCGTCACTTCCGTGGCATTGGCAGTGCCGTTTACCATAGCGATGCTGTAGTCGATCGTTTTGGTGGTATTCACAAAATACTCGTTGTACCAGTCGAGCTCCAGGCCGCTGCGCTTTTCCATGACACGTATCAAATCGTACGGATCGGGGTGGCGAAATTTGAACGCGTTGAAATAGTCGAGCAGCGCAGCGCGAAAGGCCACCGGACCAAGGATGTATTCCAACTGAGCGAGATACACTTCGCCTTTGCTGTAAGCCGCTGTGCCGTATGCGTAGTTGGTTATATAATGATCGGCGTGTGTGTCGAGTGCTTCTTCTTTGCCCTCGCGCACGATGTCGAAATAACCATTGTATGCACTTTTGTGTCCGCTGGGCATGCCCGAGCGAAAGAGATGATCCATCGTTTCTTGAGTGGCAAAACTGGTGAAGCCTTCGTCCATCCAGCAATACAAGCTTTCATTGGTAGCCAATACTCCTTGGTACCACGAGTGCGCAGCTTCATGCACGGTCACTCCCGTAAGGCTCGGTAATTTGCGATTGCCGGTGATGAGCGTTGCCATGGGGTATTCCATGCCGCCATCGCCGCCTTGGATAATGGAGTAGTCGGAGTAGGGGTATTTGCCGTAGTTGTTGCTGAGGAAGGTAAATGCCTTCACAGCAAGCGGCTGCATCTCTTTCCAAACCGAGGCGTAATCGGCATTTTTCTGATAGAAGAAGTGCAACATCGGGCCATCGGGCACCTGTGCCTGGTCGTGCGCATAATCAGGATCGGCCGCCCACACAAAGTCGTGCACGTTGTTGGCCTTGAAGCGCCAGGTGTTTTTGTAGCCTGCTTGCGGTTTCAGTTTCGCGTCTTCGGCCACATAGCCACAGCCTATTTCATTACCGTTTTGCAACACGCCCGTGCCCGCGAGCACATACTTTTTGTCCATGGTGATGTTCACCTCGAAGTCGCCCCACACGCCGTAAAACTCGCGTCCTATGTAAGGGTTGGCATGCCAGCCGTGTGTGTCGTATTCGCACATCTTGGGGTACCACTGGCTCATGCTGTAGTCGATGCCTTCGCTGTTGTTGCGTCCTGAGCGGCGTATTTGCAGGGGCACTTGTCCTTCGAAATCGAGTTCGAAGGAGGCCTTACCTCCGGGTGCAATAGGCTTTACGAGGGTCACCTCGAGAATGGTTTCGCTTTCGAGGGTGCTGAGCACTTTACCGTCTTGCTGAATGCGTGATACGTGCAGGTAACCTGTTTCTTCGGGCTTCAGCTTGGAGATACGATCCGACACGCGTCCGTCCGGATCCACAATGGTGCGAGAGCGCACGTCCATGGCGCTGCCCGGTTGGAAGGCGTTGTTGTAGAGGTGAAAGAACACTTTCGTGATGGCGTCAGGCGAGTTGTTGATGTAAACAAGTCTTTCCTTACCGGCATAGCGGTGATTGGTATGGTCCAGGTTCACATCGATGGCGTAGTTCACGCGCTGTTGCCAGGTGGCTTGCTGGGCATTGGTATTGAATCCCAAGGCGATGGCTAATAGAGAAAATACGATTCTTCGCATAAGATTGTTTGAGGTCGTGAAAGTAGGAAGTAAATGTGGCGCAAAGATGATAGCAACGGGTTCACTTTTCTCCGTTATCCATTCTCCATTCTCCTTTTATCAAGAATTGAATACCTAGCTGCGCCACTCCCCACTCCCCACTCCCCAGTCCTCACCCCTCACTCCCCAACCCATCAAACTTCTCCTTCATCGTCGGGTTGCCCTTCGTGAGTTTCTTGATGGTGAGGTCGTCGGCCTTTTCGTTGGCCAGGCGCAAGTTGTTTTCCGATGAGAGCAATGCTTCTTTCGTTTTTTGCAAATGCACGATGGACTTGTCGATCTCGTCGATTGCGCTCTTGAATTTGGCGCTGGCCAAATTGTAGTTGCGCGCGAAACCTTCCTTGAAATCGTTCATCTTCGCTTCGAAATTCGTGATGTCGATGTTCTGGTTGCGCACTTGCGCCAACTCGGCTTTGTATTGCAACGAGTTCATCGCCGCATTGCGCAATAGGGTGATGATGGGGATGAAAAACTGCGGACGTACAACATACATTTTGGGGTATTTGTAGGAAACGTCCACAATGCCTGTATTGTACAACTCGCTTTCAGCCTCCAACATCGTAACGAGCACGGCATACTCGCACTTCTTTTCAGACCGGTCTTTGTCGAGCTCTTTGAAAAAGTCTTCATTCCTTTTCTTGGTCGCCGTTTCATCTCCTTCGTTCTTCATCTCAAACATGATGGAGATAATCTCATTGCCGGCTTCGTCTTCTTCGCGGTAGATGTAGTCGCCCTTGCTGCCGCTTCTCGAATTATTGTCCTTTTCGAAATACGCACGCTGAAAGGCGGTTGCACGCAGTTTATTAAATTCGTTTTCGCAGTGCTGCTCCAGGGTTTCGCCAAGCATCTTGGTCGATAGTTTGAGCTTCATGTCTTTGCGCATCGCGATTTCCTCATCCTTCAATTTAATGATGGCCTCCTGCGCTTTAATGGTATTATTATATTCCTCAGAAATAGATTTCTTTAAAAGTTCCTTCTCCGTCTCTTTGTTCTTTAACTCGTTTTTGAGTTCATCCCGCTCTTTCTCGATTGCTTTAATGGACTCACTCACCAACAGTTTTTTCTCGAGTTCGCCTTGGTCGAGCTTCGAACGTAAATCAGACATTTCCTGGTCTTTTTGGCCGAGTAATTCAATGAGTTCACGTTCGTTCTTCGCATTGAGTTCAATGATTTGCTGTTCTTTCTTAAGAAGCTCTTCCTGCAAACTATTCTTGAGGTTGGCCTCTGCCAATTGCACCGCGTTTGCCTTATCACGCTCCGCCAACTTCAAACGATCATGTATTTCCTTTTCGAACTCGTTGTTACGCACTTGACGAAGGATGTCGGCAAAGCCGGATTCGTCTACTTTAAAGGCTTTGTTGCAATGAGGGCAGATGATGTCGTTCATAGAAGGGTGGAGATGTTATTGGATGACGTTTACGAATATACAACACTTCGGTGGGGCAAATAGATAATGACTAATGACTAATGTCCGATCCTCAGTCTGCTTCCAAAAACCGCAGATCTTTCCCAAAGGTTTCTGGGAGTGCGAGCAACGATAGGAAGGAGAGTGCCAAACAAATACCACCAACTAGGAGTGCGGCATTCACTTCACCCATGCTGCCCGAAAGAGATTTGAACGACAGCACAATCGGCACCGTGGCGCCGCGCACAAAGTTGGGAACGGTAGTAGTAACGGTAGAACGGATGTTGGTGCCGAAGGTTTCCGAAGCTATCGTCACAAACAATGCCCAGTAGCCGGTACCAGCCCCGATGAGGAAACACAGGAAGTAATAAAACGATACCGAGAATCCGCGACCGAGTAAAAAAAGTAATACAATGCCTATACATGCAACCAGGTAGCCCAGTACAATGCGCTTGCGGCTTTTGAAAAGTTGACTCAAATAACTGCTCACCAAGTCGCCGGCAGAAAGACCGAGATAAGTAAAAACGATGGCTTGCCCCACTTCAAACGTGCCGCCAGTGGCGCCACCAAGTTCCGCAAACTTGGCTGAGAATTTCATCAGGATTCCCACACAAAACCACACCGGCAAGCCCATGGCAATGCACGCCAGGTAGCGCACCGCTCGCTTGCGGTTGGCAAACAGCATGAAGAAGTTACCCTTCGAAACTTGCTGTTGCTTCAAATCATCAAACATTTCGCTCTCATGCGTGCCGGCGCGCAGGGTGAGCAAGAGCAGGCCTAGCATGCCGCCAATGATGTACATGATTTGCCACTGGGCCAAGCCAAACATCGAAAGTTCAAGTTTGTTGATGTATACGGCGGCTACTGCTCCGAGCGCACCCATGGTAACAATGACCATCGTGCCGTATCCGCGACTTTCTTTCTTCAGTATTTCATTGACCAACGTGATGGCCGCACCCAACTCTCCGGCCAGCCCAATACCTGCAATCAACCGCACAGCTGCATACCAATGGATGTCGGTCACAAATGCATTGGCTATGTTGGCCAGGGAATAGATGAGTATGGAACCCATCAAGATTTTACGGCGACCCTTTCGATCACCTAATATGCCCCACACCAAACCGCCTATGAGCATCCCCGACATCTGCCACAGAAACAACGTGTAGTCGTATTCGGCCAATTGAGCGGTGTCGGTCACTCCAATGCCGCGCAGACTTGCTTGACTCACGATGTTGAACAATTGCAAATCGAAGATGTCTACGAAATAGCCGAGCGATGCTACCAATACGGTGGGCCAAATGGTACGTTGATTCATGGTGAAATTTTCTGCGGCGAAAATAACCCACGCGTGTGGCATGGTTCATAATTCGCGCGCCGAGGTGATTTCACAACCGCTTCGACTTCGTTCCTTTGCAGCATGCGCTCAGGTTTTTTGATAGCAATCGCGTGTTCTTTTATGCTGCCGGTTATGGTGCTCGCTCAGTCGCGCTTCGATCGACAGCAAGCTTCCGTGTTGCAGGCCGCAAGCGAACAATGGTTGTGTGCTGAGCTGAAGGAGGTCAACCCAAGTTACTTCCGTTGCGAGAACCGCTCATGGATTCTACCAAGCGCGGGCATGTTCAAGCTCTACAACGATAGCATTGCACTTTCAACGGAGCACATTGCGCGCTTTGAAGAGATTTGGTTTCCGCAAGGCGACTGCAAACGATTTCTTTCGGTGGTGGCCATGGCCGATGTGTATATGCCTTTGTTAAAGCGCAAGGCAGAGCAGTTGGCACTGCATCCCGATGTGGCGTATTTGCCGGTAGTGCTCTCGGGGTGCAATCAGCGGTTTATGGGCACAGATGCTGCGGGTTTGTGGGCTATGCCTTATTTGGCCGCACGCAAAAACCACCTTAAAATCGATACACTGGTTGACGAGCGCTTGGGAGGCGATTTCACCACCGATGCAGCTCTCAAGCATTACAAATACATATTCGCTATTCAGCAAAACGATGATTGGCGTGCTACGGTGGCTTATCGACTTGGACCATCTGAACTGGCCCTCGTTGACACATCACTTTCATTCTCTGCAATTGTGGATGCACTCGGAAATGATGCGGCAGACATGCTGCGATTTCAGGCATACACCAACAGTTTGTTGCGCTCTGTGCATGTCGAAAATCAACTGAGCAATTGCTTCGATATTTTGGGGCATTTTCAACCGGTCGTGATCGATAAACCGCTCCGCATAGAAGCCATGGCCTCTGTGCTGGCCGTCGATGAAGCGCGCCTGCGAAACAGCAACCCGGTGTATACGGGCGAGTATTTGCCCGTAGGTTATCGAAAGGTGCCTTTTGTGTTGGAAGATACTGTCGTAGCTCGCTTCACTGCGTTGAAGGATAGCATTGCGCGGTGGCAGCCTGTTCAACCCAAGGTCGAGACTGCGGAGTGGGAAACGTATTGGGTGCAGCATCGAGTAGGGAAGGGCGAAACCCTTGGGCGCATCGCAGCGAAATACCACGTGTCGATTGCACAGCTAAAGAAGTGGAACAAACTGCGCAATGACAAAATACGAAAAGGGCAAGTATTGAAAATTGAGAAACGCAGAAAGGTAGAGCGTGTTGAGAAACAGGATGACATTCAGAAACAGAATCAGAATGAGAATGAGAATCTGAATGGGAATCAGAATGAGGAGCATGCCCAGTCCCCAGTCCCTAGTCCCCAACCCCCAACCCCCAGCCCCCAGTCCACGCGCCCCTCACCATCGAAGTACTATACCGTTAAGCAGGGCGACTCGCTGTGGTCGATAGCCAAGAAGTATCGCGGTGTAACCGAGCACGACCTCATGAAGTGGAACAAGTGCGGCCCCAATATTCGCCCCGGACAGCGCCTACTTATAAAAGGCGAATAACGCCAACCTCCAACTTTCAACCTCCAACCTTCAACCCGGGCACCCTCACGGATTGTTCATACTTCAACATTCTGCCGTTGATATCTCAAACGTAATTCGTTTGGAATCAGCGACAAAATGCTTCTTCTTCGCTCCGCATTCTGAAAGAAGGATTCTCCCCTGCGAGGTTGTTTCACTTCTTATTTTCTTCGACAGCTGCGCGAACCATGGAAAATGATGCAGAACGGTTCGCTGATAGTAAAGTGTTGTTCGGTGTGGAACAAGCTTGAGCAGATCGACAGAGCAATACCTAACTTAATATGACGGCTTTCGAGCCGCTTGTGGTGAATTCATGGATTGGTTCACGGACGATTTCGTGATTACAACGTTTTAGGATTGTGTAATTGTTTCATGGTTTATTTGGTTAATGGGGAAACCACCTTTCGTTGAGGGTGGTTTTTCTTTTTAGAGGATTGTAGGGGGGAAGGATTGTAGGATGATAGGGACGCCTCCATCCAATACTCAAATCACTGAATCCTTTTCAGTAAATCTATTAGCGCGACCAAACACAATTTTCTTGGTTATCGGTGATGCTCACAATGCCGCGGCCGTATACGATGGTGACAGCGCTAAAGCGAGGATCAGTGGTGGGAACATGATTCGTCATGCGCAGCGTATCACCGAAGAGTCTGCCTGTGCTTGCGAATGGAACGCTGCTAAAGAAATAATCATTTGAGGGAAGAATGGATGTAATGATGAGCCTGAGCGCACAGGTATCAGCTTCGTTATCCACGTCGATTGAATACTCGACTTGATTGGCATCGGATGATAGTAAACTCGAACCCAGCGAGCACGATGCACGACAGTATGGCTTCGATCCTGTTCCGCCAACACTCAATCGATTTCTTGTCATGGTACGCGCTTCTGACTTGTCGTAAACATCGGTCCGGAACAACAAACTGTCGCCGTCGGCATTAAAGAACACCATCCGACTTTCGTTGGGGATGTAGGGAACAAGATTCTCTGAAAATGCCGGGCAGTCTTTGCTGTCTTTTTTGCAGGAAGACAATAGCAACACTGCGCAGCTGATTAAGCTGATGACAATAGCTGCAATTGAATACTTCGAACTCATCGTCGCGAATGTAATGCTCGGAAACTAGCACGCACGCGCAGTCAATGAAAAATCAGACGCATCGCATGAATCTTAAAATTTACTTTAGAATTCACTCATGTCAATTACCTCGTGTCCTTTTGGGATACTTTTACTTCATGAAAGTTATCGGCCTTACCGGGGGCATTGGGTCAGGAAAGTCAACTGTAGCGCGTGTTATGGAAACACTTGGCGTACCTGTGTTTGATGCCGATCGAGCGGCGCTGGCCTTGTATGATGAGGATGAGGCGCTGTTGACTGAAGTGAAGGAACGCTTTGGTGATTCAGTGATTCAGCCCGGTGGACAGTTGAATCGTCAGGCGCTTGCTTCTATCGTTTTCAATGATGTGGAAGCACTGAAGCAACTCAACGCAATGGTCCATCCACGTGTGGCGAAGAAATTCGATGCGTGGAAAAAAATGCAAAAGGCTTCAGCGGTTATTCGCGAAGCAGCAATCCTTTTTGAAAGCGGAAGTGCTTCAGATTGTGACGTTGTAATTGTGGTCACAGCGCCGGAAGATTTGCGCGTGGCTCGCGTTCAAAAGCGCAACGGTTGGAGTGAAACAGAAGTGCGTGCTCGCATGAAAAGGCAATGGTCGGAGGAGCAATTGATAGAGCGTGCCGATGCGGTTATAGTGAACGACGATAAACATCTTGTGCTTCCGCAACTGGCGCGTGTTATTCCAGATTTCGTTGAGCAGTAAACAGTCTAATTCCCATCTGCGCAGGGCTCAAAGGAAAATGATAGCGAGCACAATGAACAGCAACACCATCACGATGTAATACCAAAAATCGACAAACCAAGGAAACATCTGTTGGTATTTATCAAAGAGCTTTTTCATCAAAATTAAGGGGGACAACTATCAGGCTGAGTAGATTAACTCTTCAGCGATTTGCAGTTTTGAATTTGATAGGTCGCGGTTCAATCTCAATTCATAAACAGGTAAAGTCCTGCTATGGTTGTTCCGACGAGAAACCACTTTTTGGTTTTCATCGCAAGTAGGTTGAGTTCGAAATAATTCATGCTATCAAAAGAATAGGATGGAAGCAACCATACGACTGTATTCTTTGGTAGTTTTCAAATGGGAATCGTGAATAGCGCAGCGATGAGAAATTTCATGCATGGATGTTTCCACGGCAAAAGAGTATGAACGACTTTTGCAGTCAAATTAACCCTATGAGCTACCGCATTGCACCCAGTATTCTTTCTGCCGATTTCGCGAACCTTCAGCGCGACATCGAAATGATCAATCGTTCGCATGCCGATTGGTTTCATGTGGATGTGATGGACGGTGTGTTTGTGCCCAACATTTCATTCGGGATGCCGGTGGTGAAAGCGGTTCACAAGCATGCTACTAAGCCGCTCGATGTGCACCTCATGATAGTCGATCCCGATCGTTACATCAAAGATTTTAAAGCTTGCGGAGCAGAGATTCTCACCGTGCATTATGAAGCTTGTACTCATTTGCATCGCACGCTGCAAGCCATTCGCAACGAAGGCATGAAATCAGGAGTTGCCATCAATCCGCACACGCCCGTTTCGGCTCTAACCGATATTTTGTGCGATGTGGATCTTGTGCTGCTCATGAGCGTTAATCCCGGTTTCGGTGGACAGTCATTCATCGAAAATACCTTTACCAAGCTCGGTCAGCTGAAGGCGATGCGTGAAGAGCGAGGCTTATCCTTCCTCATCGAAATCGATGGTGGGGTAAACGAAACCAACGCAGCCAAACTCATCCACGCAGGCGCCGATGTGCTTGTAGCCGGCAATTATGTATTCGCTGCAAGCAACCCGGAAGAGGTGATTGCCGGGTTGAAAAGACACTAATTTTTCAGAACATCTGACTGGGATTAGGCCAGTTCTACAATACACTTTTTTTTAAGGTGTAAACCGAAATGTGAATTCATTCTGTTGTTAAATTCGACGATATAATTTTCGTCATGCGAGCAATCTTATTCTCTTTCTTCTTGTTGATGAGCGCCTTTTTAAGCGCGCAATCACCAGCACTCATTCCTTACCAAGCTGTTGCTCGCGATGGCGAGGGGCAAACTCTGGCTAGCAGCACAATCAATGCACGGTTTACCCTCCACGACGCGACTGCCACAGGTACTGCGGTGTGGCAAGAATTACAGACGATAACTACATCATCTCTCGGTTTATTTACAGCTCAACTTGGCGGCAGTGTGCCGCTTACAGCTGTGGATTGGTCTAGTGGTGCTAAGTTTATTCAGGTGGAATTTGACCTTGGCAATGGATTTATTGATTTAGGCACTCAACAGCTATTAAGTGTGCCCTTCGCATTGCATGCGGCAAGTGTGCGTTTGAACGTGAGCAATACGGGTGACACGCTCTTCGTGGGCGACGGCAGTTATGTGCTCATACCGGGCATCAGCCTTGCGAACAATGGCGGTAGCTCTAGCATCAGCGAGCATACTTGCGGCACCACCAACGTTCACAATTCAAACCTTCTATACGGCAACGTCACAGACCATGAGGGTAACGTGTACAAAACGATTGTGATCGGCTCGCAAGAGTGGATGGCAGAGAACTTGAATGTTGCAAGTTATGCCGACGGTACACCCCTGCCCGAAGTAACCGATCCTTTGGAATGGGACGAACTCACTACGGGTGCTTGGTGCTATTACAACAATGAGGCAAATTACGCTTGCCCCTATGGCAAACTATATAACTGGTATGCTTGTGTAGACGCACGCCAGTTGTGCCCCATAGGTTGGCACGTGCCAACGGATGACGATTGGTTGGCATTGACAAACTACCTCGTCGGTGTTGAATTTGCGGGTGGCAAAATGAAAACCACGGGTACTGTGGAAGCTTCCACGGGATTTTTTCTTTCACCAAACACAGACGCCTCAAACAGCAGTGGGTTCTCGGCGATTCCCGGAGGCGGGCGCTATTCAGCTGGTATCTTCAACCTCATTGGTGCGCAGGCGTGTTGGTGGAGTTCCACGGCGGGCAGCGCGACCAACTCTTGGGATCGATACCTTCTCTACAATTTCGGCAGCGCTTACAGAGGCAGCGGAGCAAAGCAATTCGGCTTTTCCGTTCGATGCCTCCGAGATTAACCTGGAACGCAACGCCCATTCATAGGCCGTCATCCTGAAGCGCTGTTAAAAGTTGCTCCATCCGCTTTAGCACAATTAGCTTCCGCCCGAAGACCCACCCGAACCGTACTTCGTACTTAGTCGTCAGTCCTTATCTTCGCGCCATGGACATCACCGCCCTCAAAGCAATCTCGCCCATCGATGGTCGCTACAGCAAACAAACCCAAATCCTAAGTGGTTACTTCTCTGAGCATGCGCTTATGAAATACCGTGTTTGGGTTGAAATCGAATACTTCATCAGCTTGTGTGAAATACCGTTGCCGCAATTGAGCAGCGTATCACCGGATCAACTCGAGAGTTTGCGAAAGGTCTACTGGGAAATGTCGGACGACGATGTGCTTCGCATCAAAGAATTGGAGCGCACTACCAACCACGATGTAAAGGCTGTTGAGTATTTTCTGAAGGAAAAATTTGAAGGTCTGGGCTTGTCTGCTCACAAGGAGTTTATTCACTTCGGACTTACCTCGCAAGACATCAACAACACTGCTATACCGGCGTCGTTTCGCGATGCGATTGAAGAGATATACATCCCCGCCATCGATCGTATTCTTGAGCGATTGGTCAACTTCGCTAAAGAATGGAAAGACGTGCCCATGCTCGCTCGAACACACGGGCAGCCCGCTTCGCCAACCAAGTTGGGAAAAGAGTTTTATGTGTTTGTTGATCGACTCGATGAGCAACTCAATCAGCTCGAGGAAATTCCCTACAACGCCAAGTTCGGCGGTGCAACGGGCAATTTCAACGCGCATCACGTGGCCTATCCCAACATCGACTGGGCCGACTTCGCAACGGCTTTCCTAGCAACGAAATTGAATCTGCGTCGTTCGCGTTTCACTACCCAAATTGAGCATTACGATAACATGGCTGCAGCGTTCGACGCGCTGAAGCGAACCAATACAATCCTAGTCGATCTAAGCCGCGACATCTGGACCTACATCTCCATGAACTACTTCCGTCAGAAAGTGAAGGAAGGGGAGATTGGATCATCAGCCATGCCGCACAAGGTGAATCCCATCGACTTTGAAAACGCAGAAGGGAACCTCGGCATTGCAAATGCTTTGCTCGAGCACTTGGCTGCCAAACTTCCTGTAAGCCGCCTTCAGCGCGACCTTACCGACAGCACCGTGCTGCGAAACGTGGGCGTGCCTTTTGCCCACATGATCATCGCGTTCAACTCCATTGAGAAAGGGCTCGATAAATTGTTGCTCAACGAAGATGCACTCAAGCAAGATCTCAACGATAATTGGGCTGTAGTGGCAGAGGCTATTCAGACCATTCTTCGCCGCGAGGGTTACCCCAATCCGTATGAGGCACTCAAGGATCTTACGCGCGGAAAGACTCAGGTTACGGCTGCGGATATCGCTTCATTCATTGATTCTCTGAATTTGAATGACACGGTAAAGGCCGAATTGAAAGCCATTACACCAAGCAATTATACAGGCATTGATTTGCTTGATGCAGAACTTGCCTGACACACAGTATGAGTAAGTTTCGTGAAATATGGCAGTTGGTGCAAGGATACAGAACGAGTATCGTGGTGAACTTTCTGTTCAATATTCTGAATGCAGTATTCTCGCTGTTTACGTTTTTGGCTGTTGTTCCTTTTCTCTACATCTTGTTTCGCGTCAATAGTGGTACACCTTCCGCCACGGCTCAAAGCAATGAGTTGTGGCAATGGGCGAGCTCATCGCTTGATGCTTTCATAGCAACCAAGGGACAAGGCACCGCACTGGCTCTCATGTGTGCTTTCATCGTTGTGCTGGCTTTGTTGAAGAACCTAGTGAACTATCTATCACTCTTGAGTATCGCAAAAATCCGAACATCGGTCTCGCGCGACTTGAGAGAGACACTCTACAAAAAGATTCTTGATTTACCCGTTGCTTATTTCACCAATGAACGCAAGGGCGATATCATTTCACGCATGACCAACGATTTGATGGAAATCGAATTCAGTGTCATTGGCACGCTGGAGGCCTTGCTGAAGTCGCCGGTTATGATCATCATTTCACTGGCTACACTTATCGTGATCAGTTGGAAGCTCACGCTCTTTGCGTTTTTATTCCTGCCGTTGAGCGGATTTCTCATTTCTCGCATTGCCAAGAGTTTGAAAAATGCAGCCAAGAGAGGCAAGGGCAGCTTGGGCGATTTGATAGCCATTATTGAAGAGACGCTCACCGGCAACCGCATCATCAAAGTGTTCAATGCGGAGAGGCAGTTCAAGCAACGCTTCGATGGAATGAACGATCAGTATTTCCGTCTGATGCACCGACTCTATCGCCGCGAATATCTGAGTTCTCCTATGAGCGAGTTTATCTCGCTTATCGTAATTTCTATCTTGCTATTTGTTGGTGGGCGCATCGTTATTAGCGGTGAAATGGGAGGGGAGCTACTCATTGGCTATCTGGTGGTTTTTTCGCAAATCATCCAACCTGCTCGCGCCTTTAGCGATGCCATTTTTAAAATCAGTAAGGGCGCTGCTTCGCTAGAGCGCATCAATGAAATACTCGACGCACCGTTGACAGTGAGCGATCCGGCTTCACCGCGTGCACTCAGCGGTTTCAATCAGAAGATTGAGTTCCGTAATATCCGATTCGGTTATTACGGCGATCCTGTAATACACGACCTCTCGTTTACGATTGAAAAGGGACAAACCGTTGCGCTCGTGGGGCCAAGCGGCAGCGGAAAGAGCACGCTTGCTTCGTTGTTGGCTCGTTTCTATGATCCGCTCGCCGGCGAGGTGCTCATTGATGGTATTTCCTTGCGCGATTGCAGGGTGGCCGATGTGCGCAGCATGATGGGATTTGTATCGCAAGAGTCCATTCTCTTCAACGATTCCATTAAAAACAACATAGCGCTAGGGGATGATGCTGAAATGGATATGCAGCGCATTGTGCAAAGCGCGCGCATGGCAAATGCAGAGGAGTTTATCAATCCACTTCCTGAGCAATACGACTACAATGTTGGCGATGGTGGCAACAAACTCAGTGGTGGCCAAAAGCAACGCCTTGCCATTGCGCGTGCACTCTATAAAAATCCACCTATCCTCATCTTAGACGAAGCCACGTCGGCACTCGATACGCAAAGCGAGCAGCTGGTGCAGGAAGCCATTAATAAACTGATGGAAAACCGCACATCGCTTGTCATTGCTCACCGCCTAAGCACCATCAAGAAGGCCGATAAGATTATTGTTATTCAGGCCGGAACCATTGCAGAACAAGGCACCCATGAAGAGCTCATGTCGCAAGACGGCGTGTATAAGAGGTTGGTAGAGATGCAGAATTTTGGCTAGGACAGGATTATAGGATTGTGGGATTGTAGGATTATAGGGAACCACCCACATCGCACAACACACAGTCCGGTACCCTTCGCCCCTAGTCACTCGCCACTCGCCACTTGCCACTCGCCATTCGCCACTCGCCACTCGCCACTTTTACCTCACCACCAAAATACTCCCTCGACTTCTCGACTTGCTGAGCGCCTCTTGTTGGTTATAATCGAGGGCCTCAATTTGCCAGGTATAAACACCGTTCGGCAAAAAATAGTCGGGTGCGCCGCCTGTCCATACATCATCGGGGTCATTCGTTTCCCACACCATTTGCCCAAATCGGTTGAAGATGCGAAGCGTGTAAGTTGAGAGACCATTGGCATATACCCGGAAGACGTCGTTCAAGCCGTCGCCGTCGGGAGTTATCGCGGTAGGCGCATAAATGTAGATACAGTCCACTTGCATGGTAACGGTATCGCGCACCTCGCATCCGTTGAGACTGCTGATCATGACAAGGCTTGAGGTGCGAGTTGGAGTTGGAAATGCAATCGTATCTCCTGAGGCAACCTGAATGCCGTCAATCTCCCAGTAGGTGTCATCGCCAGTACTTTGACCATATACCATGCTGTTCTCTTCGCAGTCACTGTAAAAGTCTTCTCCGGCAAATACTTCGGGGTAGGGACTGAAAAAGACCGTCACGGTGTCGGTGGTGTCGCAACTCACGAGATGTGCTGTAACGACATATATGCCGCTATTGGTAACCTGCAGCGTATCGGCAACAATACCCCCCGGCCAACTGTAGCTTACGAAGTTGCCATTTGGTATGATGTCAACGATGTCGCCCTCGCATGCCGTGTCTTTGGATGCGGTTGTTTCGATGGCCAGATCAATTGCCAGTTGCACCTGTATGGTGTCGCTGTAAATAGGGCATTCACCACTTATGGAAGCCGCGAAGTAGTAATCGCCGTTGGATGTGGCGTTGAAAATTAAGCTGGTGCCTCCGGCAACCGCAACGCCGTCGTCATACCACTGAATTACCGGGCCATTTGATACCCCCAACAATGGGTGCTCCGTAAGACAGGTAGCAAGTACGTTGTTTTCAGCATAGGTTGGCGGCGACCAAGTAGCAACTGTTGCCACAGGATGCGACGTAATCTGCACGGCATCGCTGGTGCTCGTGCAACCATTGTCTGTGGCTTCCAGAATAACTTCTGAAGCTTGTTCGTACGCTATGTTGAGCGTCGCGCTTGTGCCCGTTGGGTTGCCATTCTCATACCATTGATAGGTTTGATGTTGATTGACGGAGTTGAGCACGATATCTTCGTCGGGACACAAATCGAGCGGACCAGCCGGGGTAATCACTACCTCGGGATATGCATTTATAGTAACATCAACAGGAAGTGGGTCGCTATCGCAGCCGTTTTCAGTAACAGTAAGTTCATAGGTGTAACTGCCTGGATTGCTGGTAATCACATTGTAGTTTACCAACGTTGAAATAGTCACTCCGTTTTCGCTCCAGTTATATCCGGAGAAGCTTGGCGCGCCTTCGAGCATGAGACCCTCGTTTTCACAAACCTCGAAGTCTGTGGTTAAAATGGAAGCAACAGGCAGTGAATTGATGGTGACAACTACTGGCAGAGAAACGTTGGTGCAAACGCCGTTGTTTACAACCACTGTGTAGCTGCCGCTTGCAACTGGAATGAGGGTGTTGGTTGTTTCTCCCGTTAAATCAACACCGTCCAATCTCCATTGCAAAATACCACCCGCGTTCGCGCTGAGGGTGAGCGTTTCATCGGCGCAGAGTGTGGTAGGGCCGGAAGCACTAACGATAGGCAAGATGGGCTCGTCAACTTGAATGGTGATGGTCTCCGTATCGGCATCACCACACGAGTTTTCTACCGTAAGCGTTACGGTTTGGCTGCCGAACGTGTTGAACGTAATACCAATCGGATTTTGATCGATGGAGGTTGCGGGAGTTGCATTCGAGAAGGTCCAACTGTAGGAAAAGGCCGAGCTGGCTGCTCCGCTGAAGTTCAACGTGCCATCTTGGCAAACAATGTTGTTCGCAGCGTCAATAGCGGCGATAGGCATCTGGTCGCTGTTGGTGTTGCCAAAACTGGGGCTACCCGATGTTACCCAAGTGCCGCTGCAATCCTGCTCATTGGTTGTGCCTTCATTCACCGTTATCGATTCAAAACCGGTGTTATCAATCAGAGTGATTCCTGTTAGCGCGGTGCACCCATTGGCCGATACAGAAGAAACCAATGCCGGAAAAGTGCCTGTTCCCCAAAAAACACCCGACACTAAGTTGCCTGTGTTGTCGAGCACAAAAAGTTGTTCGGATGCGTCGGTCAGGCTTCCGGTTTGAACCAAGTTAGGACTGCAGTTGCATGT
>Ga0114981_10000657_pt1 | contig 22441 bp, 24 predicted proteins | sample S_140806_MF_Meta_FD_87028 | JGI IMG/M metagenome (GOLD analysis project Ga0114981, IMG submission 87028) | Freshwater microbial communities from Lake Simoncouche, Canada to study carbon cycling - S_140806_MF_MetaG | ecosystem: Environmental > Aquatic > Freshwater > Lake | place: Lake...
GGGAGTCAGAACATCGAGTATAAAGTGATGGTCACAAATATTTTCCCAAAAATTGGGATTTGCATACACGCGTTCACCGCACGGAGAGAAACAAACCATATCTTCTAATGTTTGCCCACCGATGCCGGTGTTTTCGATTAATTCGAGTAACCCATAATTAACCACACATGCATTACATTCCATAATAGTGTTGGTAAATGTATAATCAGATCTGATATCGCATGTATGGGATATTTTAGAGCCTTCGCTGCAAACTTGCCTTATCCTATCTTCTATAAAATTGCCAAACTGAGGAATATCATCCGGAAACACGACTCCATAAGACAACTCAACGTTTTCAAATTCCTTTCGTAAGGTATACTTCTTTTTCGGGTTGTAACCGTGTTGAAACATTGTTTACAAAAAATAGAATTCAATATTTAAATAACCCAAACGTGTTTGACATCCGCCATAAATTGTTGGGTCGCTTTAAGCCGCCGAATCGAGACTTTCTTTTCATGGATTAACTTTGTATACTTTGTACTTTCTTCCGTAAATTTCCTTTCCATATCCGTATAATCGGTGAGTATAAATATATAAATAGAATGATATCTTATACAATATTCCTCTGCCTGTTTGTATGATTCATCGGGTTCCTTGTTGTTCGCCTCGTACGATTTGGCCAAACGGTCAAACATTAGTATGTTGTAGTTGTAGATTAATTCTGACTCATTTTTTTCTTTGGTAACTTTATCAAATGCTGCCTCGAGTTCGTTACGGCATTTTTGTAGTTTATGTAGCTCTTTCCTTTCCGACTCCAACCTTTGCACCAATTCAATGTGTAATTTTGCAAAGAAAGCATCCATAGTAGGTTTATGATGAATATGAATTCAATTTTTTCTCTCAAAAAAAATACAAATGTACCGGCGTCGCATCAGTATTTACACATTCATCAGCACATCCGTAAGTTTTACGAACAGATTTTCGTTCTTGAGGAAGTTTCTGTTCATATTGATCCACTTTTTTCCTCTACAGGCTACACGACAGGCTACCCTGGCCATTCGTTCATATACATCCGGTACGGCCTCATGCACATCTGGGAATCGCAGACACATATCCAACCCATATATACTGATGACCGATTCGAGTATGCCCATCTCTTTAAGGAGCGTGGCCCCTCTAGGGTTGTCAAACAGTCCAATTATGTACGGCAAGGAGCCGTCAGACATACCAACGTCGAGCACATCGCGTTCGCAGAACTTTTGGAAACGGCTATCTCCCTTCAGATCATCCACGGTCTTCACGCAGTGCTGGTAGAATCCCTTTGTGTTTGCCAATTCCGGGAACATATTCTTGAACCGATATGATTCCGGGTTGGAAGCCAACTTGTCGAAGTCAAGGCTATGCTTGATCCGATAAAATTTCCTCAGGAAGTCAACGTACGGCTTTTGGTCGGTAGTAAAGGACACCAGAAGGGCCGGCTCGCGGTCCCATTCCCGGAGGTGTCTAGGCCAACTCATTTTGAAAAAGGGGGTGTTTTCTTCCTCGTAAAACTTTTCCAATGTACTATTGACGCGCCGGAATGTTTCCATGTTGTTGAGCGTGGGATGTTTGCCTTCCTTCATAAGTACGAGTTCATCTCGCATACGGACGTAATCTTTGAGGATGGGTTCTATGTGATTGATTGCCGCCGGGTTACTCTGCGCGTATTCGATGACATCCCAACATTCGAGGTGACGTATGTCCTCGAGATCTTCGTAGAATGGGTTCTGCAACAACTGCCTCTTGCTCTCTGGATCGAGAATGGGTTTGTAGTGGCGGATGAGCGCATTCACATGCGGACTTCGAATGTACTCAGACAATCTCAGGTTTGGAAAGTTCTTTATGATATACTCGACTATCATAGGATTGGGATTCGCCAACATGGCGGCCAGGTTCAACTTGCCTTCGAACCTATCCATAAAGTAAACAATCCTAGGATTTTCTAGAGAATGGATGTCATTGATTTTGTACAAATCCCCGACGATCCCCGCGTCGATGAGTTTTTGGAGGCGATGATCGAGCACGTATTCGCCCGAATAACCGGCCACAATCTTCGACAAATCTCTGATTTGTGTAAATTTGGTTATTGTTGTTTCAAACATTAACCGCCAATAATTCAATTTTTTGCTTGCAAGTAAAAAATAATATCAAATCTTTGCCAAATAATCGGCAAGCATTATAAATATTTTTTCATCTGCAACAAATCGGTTGCACAAACGAATTTTCTTCCCTCCTTTCTTTATTCTTTCGTATAAATCAGGTATCGCTTCGTGCACATCTGGGAATTTCAAACAGTATTCCCAACCATATACTTCTATAATTTTTTCCAACAAACCTGCTTCTTTCAGTATTGTCGCACCTTTGGGGTTATCGAACAACCCAAGAGTGCTTTTATATAATTTATAATTATGGTCAAGCTTATTTACGTTTGTTTGGCAAAACTTCTCAAACTTAGCATCTTCTTTCAGGTCGCCGATGGACTTGACATAATGTTTATAATATCCCTTTGTATGTGATATCTCGGGAAACATATTCTTTAATTCCTTGTATTCCGTCAATTTATATATTTCAGGATTTTCTGATAATTTGTCGAAATTTATAGCATATTTTAGTTGATAAAATTCGATAAGGAAGTAGGCATATGGATATTCACTTGGGGTAAAACATAAAGGTATCGCGTTCGGGGACAGGTCAGGGATATACGGAATAACAAAGGGTCGACACTCCCGTTCGTAATAATTTTTTATAAAACGGTCGACACATCGAAATATTTCCGGGTCGTCAAGAGTCGGATGGGTACCTTTTTTTATTTTTTCGCATTGGTTACACATTTCGATAAATTTTCTGAGTATAGGTAGGGTGTACTCGGTAGCCAATGGATTATCAGACATATATCGCATAATCTCTCGGTCATCCATTCTGCGTACATCAATATATCTTCTACAATATTGATTTTTACATAGCTTTTTCGTATCATAATGGTCAATACGAGGTTTGTAATGTTTGATAAATTCATGTACATGTGGACTCCGCGCGTAATATGAAAGGTCTAATTTAGGGACGGCTTTTACAATATGATGAACTATCTCGGGATTAGGGTTCATAACCGCATAAGACAAATAAAAATTTTCTTCAGACCAGTCAACAAAATTAATTACTCTTGGGTTTTGTTGTAAATAGTGCCTATAGTCTATAAATACATCTCTGACTAAACCGGCCTCGATAAGTTCTTGCAAACGGGGGTCCAGTATACACTTACCTGCATATTGACAGATAATATCGACCAAATCAGGATTACCAAACACATTGTCCATGGTAAGAAGGGTATAGTTGTCAGGATATATTCATTTTTTTCTTGAATAGTCCGCAAAAAAGAAAGTTAAGTATTATTCCATATAATCTCTTTCTGGATACAATAAAATATCGACAGGTCGGTTAATATAATAACCTGTTAGAATTAAATTACCGGTTTCTTCACCATTTATGGTTTCATAATCATAATGAGCAAATCGTGTGACAATGTTCCTGATAAACTCATATAAATCTTCAATTTTTGCTTCTGTTTGTAATATGTTGCATATTTCTTCTCTGTTTAAATATCTTACCCAGATCATATCTTCATCTTCTTCGTCGTAGTCTTCGTCAATCATCACCACGCAACTATCATCTCGTATAAATTCAACATAGATAGTCATAATTATTCTTCATTTTATGAATTCATTTTTCATACAAATGCCGGATGGTCCGAATGGTCGGCATGTACAATCTTTAGGATGTCCTTGCAGACAACATGTGATTTTATTCCAGACTGGGGTTATGTTTTTCGTCGCGAGAAAGGCCAGCGGCGGGGCGAATAATATCCCAATTATAAGTGACACGCCCTCGCGAACGGACCAACCATTATTTCCGTTGTTGCTTATCCAACGTACTGTTTTGTTACCGACCGTTCTTCCGCTGACGAGTAAAGTTTTTGACCTGAACATTGTATAATGTCAAAAAATAAATTCAATTTTTACATAGAAACTTATGGTATTTTGTGTAATACTTGCAATGTAATACTTGCAGGGTAATATACCCTAATACCCCGAATATGAAGACATTGGGTATATTATCGTCGGTTGCGTAGAAAAAAGAAAGTTTGCAATGGATACTTTTCAAATTGATTATGTAACTTACGTTTTTGCGTCACTACCTAACACATATCGATGCATCATATCGATAATTATTCTAGTTTGACAACAGATATTATCCAGAGGCACACCGCCGACCACACTTTCATATGCTTCGCGAAAATATTGTTCATTTTTACTACTGTCGGAGGACCACTTCGGGTCGATTTTTCGTCGAACAGCAAGATATCCAACGGGTTCGTCTACCTTTTCGTCTACCTTTTCGTCTACCTTTTCGTCGTCTTCGTCTGTAACGTAATCTGTATCTGTATCGTATACTTCTTCAATCTGGTATGATTCGTCTAGTATATTCAACGACTTGGCGTATTTGTTATATATGTATTTTGACCCGGATTCATCTATATCAAATGAACAGGGAAAATAATTATCAAGATACCTTTTTGTTAAGAGCGCATCGTACACGGGATATAATTTAGGCGGGTATAAGGAATGATCTATGTAATTCATACGAGTACCGTACCAAGAATCAATACAGTACTGATCTTTATATACAATTCGACAATTGTGTTTTTTATTTATGAGAATCGGTGAGTCAAATAAAACATCTGTGAACTTTTCAGTGTTGGTATAATATATGCTGGTTTGGGCGCCGAATGGCGTAGCCTCGTCCAATATATCATATGTAGCGACAACAACCATATTTCGTTTACAACCTATTACTGCATTATAAAATTTTTTGTCTGTGAGCTCGTAATGCTTTTTTTCAGCAATTACATTGTTTTCGAGTAATTTTTTAAAGAATTCCATTTCAATCGGCGTTTTGAAATACTTATACGAAGTCCTGAGGCCGCGGCCAACACTAATATAATTTATCGCAAACCGATATCCATCATCTTCTTTTTCAATACTTTCGACGTATAATGATATGTTTTTCCCGCCATATGCCTGTTCATCTTCCCATTTGGGGAACTTTTTCTTAACATCACGCAGTATGCGGAATTCGAAACATTTCTCATCATCAAATTTACAAGAAAAATTTTCCCATAAAGGATCCATATATGTATGTAAAAATTCATAAATCCAATTTTTATCTTCAGACCGATCCCCTATACGACATATAATGTATAGGTATTTTTTGTATACGCATGGTAGCCGACAATAAATTATATCGGCTTTTATCGACCCAAACGACCACTCTATATGATATTTGTCCCATTTTTCAGTAAAGTAAACTGTCTGTTCCATCAATAGCGACCAGTAACAGTTGTTTATTGATTACGTTTATTCAATTTTTATAAAAAATAAAGCATCCGTTTATTCTTTCGACTTGTCCGATACGATAATGTATGGTATATCTGCGAATTTTATATTTCTGTAATTCAAATCTTTGTTTGTACAGTTTATCTTCATAATCGTGAAAATTATAGTGGCACCGAAATCTCCGAACCATATCCCTCCTTCATTTTTTTCTATGTAGTAGTGTACTCTAAACACTTTTTGATTTATCATCTTTTCCAGTTCCATATATTTACCGTCGGGTAAAGATTTACATTCTTCGTTTAGTAAATCACGAGGTTGGCCTATATACGCTCTCAATTCATTTTCATTATCGAAAATATTTGCCGACACCGCTCCAACCCGATTTTTGATATCGAGACGCGTTGCGGTAACATGAAACATTGTTATAACAAGATTTATTTATTCAATTTTTATAATAAAGAGAGTACTTTAGTCTTTGGCGCTAATCATGACACATAAACATCTAAAATAGAAACATTAATTTATCCTACTTACATTCATTATCGAGTAAAAATTGAATTTTTATGATCATAAAAAATGCCAGGATACGTTTATCTTGTTCAAGTTCCGGAAGCTAAGGGAACAAACAGATACAAGTTTGGATCATCAAAAAAAGACGACAATTCTAGAATAAATAGTTATAAAAAAGGCGTACACGTAGTATTAAAGCATCCGTGTGACGATCCAATCGGAGTTGAAAAAAAAGTACTCGAGTTATTGAGTAAAAAACATAAACTCTATACTGGAAAAGAGCACTTCGAGGGCGACATAAAAGAAATGGTTCGAGACATAGAAACTATTACAGGTCCTTGTGAAGTAACATATCCGAATGGTATTCCAGTAATAAGTACGGAATTTCTTATACAATCTCTTGGATTTCAGAAAAGATATCAGGATCCTTATGATCGGTACTATCCAATTGAATTCATAAGATGCATAGGCCAACTAAGAGCCGATATAGCTGGTGATGCCGCACATGAATTAGTTAAAAACATGACTGTAAACGGCAAAAGAGATAAAATCCCAAAGCATGAATTTTACAGATGTTTCTACGACTTTACCTATGGAATTCATAAACGCGAATGGATGTCTATTGCAGATATGAAAATTATAGAGGAATTCAATATACTGAAATCATATATTAGCGAAAGAAAGTTTGAATTTGACCTTGGTCGCATAAATATTTACAATATGATTATGTTCTATGATCTTGCTGAAAAATACCAACAAAAAATGAGATCGAAAGAAAAGAGGATATAACGGATATGCATTTACAGTATTTTTTAAGTCTTTTACATCTAACTGTTGACCAAAATCTATGTCGGCAGGAAAAGATTCACATATATATTCGATACCTGATGATGTAAACAAAAAATAAAGGCATCACTCGTAATCATAAATTACTAGTCTGTCTAGGATAAATTCTTCATCAAAATACGTATATCAATAATGTCTTGTATTCCGAAAATTATATCCGTGGACCATATAACATCTCTTAATTTACCGGTATATTCACTGAATAACTTTTCATTATTTTTTTTATCACTACTCCATACACTTGTATTTTCACCGGCAGATCCAGATGGACCATTGAAGAATATTTCACAACCAGTGTCTAAATTAACGAATGGAGACAAAATTTTTCGTTTACAGTTAAATAATCCATATTTTCCTTCGGTAGTTTTGTAATACCCCCACGGTAAGAATTCTTCCAGATAATAAACATCGTATATTTTATCATACACGGGTATTGGTCTAACACAAGCATCATAAATATCATAATTCCCATCTTCATCAGTGCGAGAATGGTATTTATTATTGATAATTACTGTGGTACAGAATAACTTGTCTGTTTCTGGATAATTTTTGTGATATGAGATCATCGAGTTTTCTATATTTCTACGCCGTTCATCAGACAGCAAAATTTCAACTTTGTCTTTACATTCCGCAATAGCCTTTACAAACTTCTTGTCATTCATATCGTAAATTTCTCCTTTTCTAATAATTTTTTTATTGATTAGATTTTTCAAGAAAGACATGCAATGTTTGCTATTTTTATTGTAAGAATAATAACCATTTGAGCCTTTATTTTTGCACAAATCAGCACATCCATCATATAAGAAGTCGATGCATAAATGGGGATTTTCTCCTTCAATTGATATGTCCTTTATTCGCATCAACTTTTTCGTGCCTCCGAAACTTTCATCTTCATACCATTTATCAAATTCTTCCATGCTCTCTTTAAGATTTTTGAATACTTCTGTTTTATTATTTTCGACTTTTAACATTTTTTCCAATTCTTGTTCAAAGTTCTTTTCGTTCTTGTAATTCTTGTAATGCCGCATAAATGCATCTTGTAAATGGTCATCACTTACAGCTGAATATGTTTGATACCCCACACAATAATCATTGAGTTTTGCTTTCACATAGATATATCTTTTATATGCACATAACAATGTATATATCGTTTTGATATAACTGCTTGCAAAATCTGGAGTTCCCCATCTAATTCTAAAAATATCAGTCTTGGTTTCTTTTTCCAGAATAATGTAAGTCATTAAGCTATCTATAATGAAATACTAATTCAAACTTTATTACAAAAAATAAAACTACCAAGCGATCAGTTCGTCTCAACCCCGTCTTCATCGACAACTTCATATTCGAACAAAACATCATATATCCCCATCTTGAAACATATCAGATTTATTCCAAATTTATTCTTTATTCTATAGGATCCATCTTCGTTTAGATAAGAGACAGCCCTGGTCAATTTAATTGGACCCAGATCGGATGTCTTCAATACTACATGATAACCTACTCCTTGACACCGATCTTGTGATCCCAGATGATGCTTTCTACAAAACATGCTCGGTATGCCCGACCCACCGAATCCGCAGGGTCCATTGCTAAGAACAGAATAAGGCAAATATCCTTCGTAGTCATCCAATATACATTGCCACACGGCGCAAATGAATTTTTGTTGAGTATCTGATAAGGTATCCGCAATCCATTTACAGGAATATACATGATTCAATCTTATTCCTATAAAGGCGGCGTAAGCGTCGATAGTTTCCCTGATACTGGCGTTACCCAAGCCACTATTAAATACTACAAAGTCTGGCATATTTTTTAACATATGAGCAAACAGATCCGTTTCATTTATTCTTGCGAAATTTACAACCATAAAAGATGTTGCCGTCAGATCACTAACGAGATCGTTCAATCTGCAAACCTCCCCGGATAATTCTTTGACTCGTTTTTCGAGTTGATGTATCGAATGGTCCTTTATCGGCTCGCGTTTAAGATTGAAGCTTAATGAGATATCGTCGATAAAGGCAAACTCCGCAGTAACAACTAAACTATCATCTTTTTCCTCAATACTTTTAATACCGGAGACTATATATTTTTCAATAAATTTACCTAATGAAGAACTTTTTATCGTTACATCTGGTAATAATTTTTTTATCCTTTCTTCAGTAAATAGTTCCCGATAAATATATCTATCGGTTTTATAAATCATTTCATATCCTTCATCTGTTTTTTCTACGACAAATTTGACTTCCATCTGCATCGGTTTTACAAAAAAATAAATTCAATTTTTAAAATCAAACGGCATAATCATATTCGAACATAATAAACCCGTACCCAGTTTTGATCTTGAGTACATTATTAACTGGTTTCACATAGGACAATCGTACCGAATATTTATCATCCGCATATTGTATAGCATCGGTTAATTTGATTCTCGGCATATTAGTTGCTTTTAGGAACATACCCGCCATACTGCGATTACAGCACCCCGCACTTCCGCCAACAACATACCCCGGACCACAGAATATGAATTGCCTCGGTGTATCATGTTGTCCGGGGCAGTTACAATATTGCGTACCCGTTATCTCATCGGGGATATATCCTATATGGGAATCCAGAATATATTGCCAAACACTACAAATAAACGTATTTGCTTTGGGTATATTTTCGTACCCAATATAATCCTTTCTCGACCAACCTCCGCTGAATATCCACATGAATGGGAACCCGAGACCATTACTATATTGTTCCAGCACAGTTTTGTATTCTGAATTTACTTTTCGTTCCGCAAACTTTTTAAATTCCGAATCCAATGTAAATACTTTTTCATAAACAAATTTATACTCTTTTTCATCAAATGTATAGTATTTCATATGATCTTGTCTTTTGGACTTTTGTAACTCATCGAGTAGTTTTTGATTTTCTTCTATGAGTTTTTTCAACGCTTTTTCCAAAAATATAACCTCCGGATCACGTTTTACGGTCGGCTTAATTCTAAACACCTTATTTATTTTTTCAATAATCGTATATTCGGTTTTCACAACCATTGTATCTCCATCCATACTTATTTCACGGATACCCCCAACTATAGCATCATTAATGAATTTATACAGGGCTAGATCAGTTTTAATGATTATATTTTCAGGTAACAGTTCACAAATATTTTCATATGTAAACGATAGTCTATATTCGGTTTTGTTATCATCGCAATATATGTCATAACCTTCATCTGTCTTGATAATTTTAAACTTCTTATTTTCAATCCCCTCAGCAGTATTCATGTCCGACATAAAGAGAACGCGATTTGCCATAATAATACGTAAATACAAATTCAAATTTTATCACCTTGTAAAAAAATAAATTCAAATCTTATCATCCGACCACAGGTTAACCTCGTCGTACGTCTATACTTCCAAACTCAAGACCGCAACATCTTTTTTATTTGTATATCCGAAGAATATGGGGTCTTCGGAACGGACGTCTATCTTCAAAACATCCCCTTTCATGGGGCTGCAATTATGTGTGTACGAAAGTAGCGAAGTCAAAGTTATTTTCCCCAGATTAGTCGTCTTAAACATAATAGTTACTGGTGTAAGTTGTATATACCCATGCATACTGCAGATATACTTCACTGAAATAGTGTTACAGCCACAGTAATTTCTACGACCCAAAATTATACAAGGAATGTAACCCGTATACAGTTCCATAAAATATTGCCATACTTTAGTGAAGAAATATATGTATTCGGATGATGCCTTCGTGCTTATATCCACTACATAACCACCCAATACATTTTGCATATTCGTTCCGACTAATTTAGCATAATCTTCGATAATCGTCTTGAATTCGGTGTTTGCTTTTGAATCGGCGAACTTGGCAAATTCAGGCGATTTGTACAGATGTTGATACATACCTTTGTAGTCGATTTTATCAACTGGTAGAGCAAATAATTTATCTTCGGTTTTAAGTTTCTTTAATTCTTCTTCAAGAAATTTAATCCTGCGCGACTTGTCTTTGTTATCATGTTCCAGTTTTCTAACTTGTTTTTCCATAGCAACTACAACAGGATCGCGTTTTATATTGGGCGTTAACTTGAATTCACGGGAAATCTTTTTTCCAAAAGTATATTCTGTCTTTACAACAAGGATATCACCTGTAAATTCAGTACTTATGATGCCGTCTACAAGATATTCTTTAACAAATATATATAATTCTTCTTGAGTGGTTATCTTTACTAAAGCCGGAACCATATTTTTGGCATCATCGTAACCTAGATAAGACGTATTCTTTGTCTTTTGTTTCGTACCTAATCTCGTATTTATCACCAACTTCAACAACCTTAAACTCAACTGGTTCCGAAACGCCTTCAGTTGTATCGACAATGTTTTCGGACATTTTGTTTTACAAAAAAATAAATTCAATTTTTATAATATTTGTCGAAAGAAAACAATCCGCACCACTACACCGGATTTTCCAAATTCATCTTGAATTATAACTGCTGTTCAAAGGAACAAAGGAAGTACTCAAGGATGAAGGTGTATAAGTAACCGTGGGTAGGGGTTGATGTTGAATACCAACATAATTCGGGGCAGTCAACGGTTGCGGTGCCACATATGTAGGCTGTATTACTGGCTGTGGGGCAGGTTGTTGTATAGGCTGAATGTACTGGGGATTGGAGCTATTTGTTAGGGATTCGAAAAAGTTATTCGTTCCTCTTCGGATTTTGCCAATGCTATATTGCGACATGTTGTTTTACAAAAAAATAAATTCAATTTTTATACAACGATATTTCTCGAAAAAAATAAAACATAAAATTACTGATCATTGATCTTCTCTTTTTTAAAAGCTTATCATACAAATCATTTACATATAAATACTTGTTCATCGCAACTGCAAAATTATGTGTCTGTATTGGTAATGCTTCCTCCGCTTCTTCTGTATATACTTCACCCATTAATGTATCATCCATTAACCGCTCAGCTTTTTCAGCATCCTCTTTTAATTTATCGAGTAATTCTTTCAACTAATTTTGATATGGAATGACACTACTTTCTATTAAATACACAGTAGTAGCACTTACAGAATGGCCAACCAAATATAAAATGATTCAGTAAACCATAATTTATATACCAAAATCTAAATAAATTTTCCAATATAAAATATCCTGTAGGAGGACCAAATAGAAATGTAAATATAACAAGTACCGGTTTAAATTTTCTCCATCTATTATTGTTCAACGTTGAGTTTGAGCGTCTAAATTGCAAATATAAATTTGGTATATTTTGTATATTTGATACCCAGTACATTTTTGTTTTATTTCTAAGTAATCGAAACATATTTATTATTATCCTTTTTGTGATTCAATTTTTAATACCCAAAAAAATATAATTAAATGACAAAATTCGATTTTTATTTCTTCCCTTCGTTCATAATATCACTTACCATCTCGGCAATTATCTGTTCTGTATGAGGGTCCATCCCAACATATTTTATTCCTTTGATAAAAATTTTGTAAACATATCGGAATTCGATTTCGTTTCTATATTTTTTCCGAGACCAAAATACCTTATTGGTTTCCCGGCAATCTTCATCAAAATCATCTTCAGGATCATCGGGGTCGATGGGTTCATCACACAGATACTCGTTTCTGCGATTAGCCAACACGTACTTTTTATTGTACGATTCGATTCGCATATATGGGAAATTCTCATCGAGATAATCTTTTTGATAAACCTTATCGTATACGGGTACAAGTTTAATAATCCAGCAACCGTGGACTAAATATTTTTTAGGACCGTTTTGTATCTTCTCCTTTCTTTTAGCTTTACACATACAATAGTCATAATTATCACATTCGCAATCAGATTTATCATTTCTACAACGGCAAACCTTAATATCGATAGCATCTTCGTTTTCGTCTTCGCTCTTGCAATAACAGCAATGATGCCAAGCCTTGCATTTTTCAACGTCTGGTTTGTAAATTTTTCCTTTTTTCCCGTCACTTAATCTGCATATATACTTTCCATTAATGATAATATTGGTTTGAAATAAATTTTCTACCCATTCACGGACGAATCCTTTTTTATAAATACGTTGTAATTCTTCTTCTAATGTTTCATCAAATTCCGGAAGAAGAATTACGTCGATCTGTTTCTTATACTCTGTCACAGATTGAACGAATTTTTCATCATTGATATCATATATTTTGCTTTCTTCGATTACTTTATTTTTATGTATATTTTTTATAAATCTTACAGCGGACTTATCCGAATTGTCGTATATGTATATTCCCTTCGCAACGTCTCTTCTAGAATTTGTATAAATTTGTATAAATTCTACTTCTAAAACAGTACTGTTTTCCTCATTACGGATACATAATATTTTTATTAATTTTTTGTTGCCACCAAACGCTCTATCTTCTTGCCAGTTAGCGAAAGAAGCTGATGTTATTCTCAGCTTTTTGAATTCTTCATCTATATTTTTTTCATCATCTTTTCTTGCGAGTATGTCATCTAATCTTTTGTCAAAGGTATTATCTCCTTTGAAATTTTTATAAGAATCAATGAACAATTCTTTTATTTTCTCTGCATCACCGATATAGTTATTCGCCTCGGTATAAAATTCACATAGAGACATAAGAATATACAAATATCTTTTGTATTCGCATATTAACACGAATACTATATCATGTAGTTTACTCGGTATTTCGTTAAAGTCCCATATAATACTAAATTTATTTTCATTATCTTGCCGGCTCAAAATGATATGTGTCATAAGATTATTTTTTGTATAAAAATTCATTTTTTGCCAAACCGTAGGTTGTTAGAAAAAAAGACAAATGTCTCTCACTTCTCGGTGTAAGCGAACACCATGGTCCAGAAACCGTCGTATTTAGCATCGACTCTGATGAGCAACTCTTTTCCAACGCCTTCCAGGTTGAGGCGGATGTTACCAAGATCACGAGGCTTGACATACACTGTTGTTGTGATTCCGTGTTTCGATGGTTGCAATCTGCATTCTGGGTTTTCGTGATGTTTTTTGTCACACGCAATGTTGGACAGGGCTGTTTTAACTCTGCACGGGATGTAACCTTCCTTCATGTCAATTAACACTTGCCAAAAGTCGGCGATGATCTGCTTGGCAATCTTACTATGAGACCTGTGGGCCCATAGACCACTTAGGATCGCGAGCCAATCAAGGTCTGACTCCTTGCAATACTTATCACAGTAATTGTTCACAAAGCTGCGATACATGAAGAAGGGTTGGTTCCACTTCTCCACCTGTCCGTAAAACGCGTGGGTCCTCACAAATGCGGCAAAGTGCGGATTCAACTCCATCAGTCCATCGATCATGGCTTTGTGTGCACTAACTCTATCCAAGTACTCGTGAGCGGTATCCATGATTGTTACTATAGTCAGTAAAAAATCAATTTTTTACCTGTAAAAATGTTGCTGTGCGGTATGGAACATTTGAGCCACCCTTATTATTTTTATATCATCTCACATATATCTATCTTGTCCAGTCCCAATAAAACAGTTTTGGCTTCTTCTGTATCAGGTTTTGCAACATCAGTCTTCACCCAAATATTGGGGTTTTCCAGGATATCGTCTGTAATCATATGCGGGTGTTTCTGTAAAAATGGCACAGCTAATGGGTTTTTATTATACGCATTCATGGTATCCAAATAATTTTGATCGATATCACTCCTTGCAAGGAGCAAAAACGATTCGATGTGTTTCATCGCTTTTCGGTTTCTTGCAAACATCGGCCATACAATTAAACTAGGATTTTTTACTATAAATTCGACCGCCGATGCATTAACATTGAGCCGCGCCAAACATTTCTCACTCTTAAAATGGTCAATAAACTCATATACTACTGGTAATAAATGGGGAAATTTGGGCATAAATTCATATTCAACTTGGTGATGTTTGACGATTTCCGGGAAACATTCCCTGAAAATATCAGTAAGAGCAATATTCTCCATGAGTTCCTCGAATAAACTATAGTGATTTCGCATGTAATCGGTATCATTGTAGAACTTTTTCATTTTAGATTCTCGTCCGCAAAGAATATCTCTCACATATGTCATGTCGAAATATGGGCAAAGTCGGGCATGTTTTCCACCACAATCAACCACTGTTTTTCCATCTAATTTCAGCTCATGAATAAGTTCGATCACAAGATCCAACGCGGCGGAATTACCGAATAAAACAATTAATTCCGCCTTGCCGATTTTTTGCCGATTGGCTTTGACATATTCAACCGCACCGGGATTATTACAAACCATTTTAAATTCATATGGAGTCAAGGAATCTATAATTTCTTGCGAAACACCTTTCCAAAACTTTTCTCCGGCAAACGCTAAATCTTGACTAAAAAAGTTAAATCCTTCTACATGAGAAATGTCATTTGCACATATCATACTGAAACAGTCAGGACATTCAAGACGATGTTTTACGGTTTTTATTTCTTTACATTCTTTCTGTGTGTATTTGAATAATTTTCTTGATTGTTCGTATGTATTATCAAGACCGAATGGAGACGCCATGATTGGATAAATTGACCCCGATGTAATCATATTTTCGACCTCGGGTATTAATTTATAACCGCTAATATGTGTAGTGAAAGGCATTATTATGCGAGTATATACATATAGTTTTCGGCGCGTTTAATGGGATAGACCACTGAAGAAAAAAATAGTTGTCTAGATCTGAGCGGCCGCCAGCATTTTCATAATTATCATTCCCGTATGTCCATTAATATAAGCGTATTCTTTACCTTTGATAAGAGTTTCGTAAACATCCCGGAAAATTTTTTCGTTTTGTTCTTTTTTGTCCGACCAATTTGCATAAGAATCCATGTATACTATCCCACCACAAGGAGGGATGTGTTGATCGTTTAAATGTTCATAATTGCGGTTGAACAACACAAGATCTCCCGCCGCCATTATATAATATCCATACGGGAAATATTTGGCTAGATACTCTTCATCATAATATTTATCGTACACCGGAATAACTGAAATGTCCCACATGTCTTCGAGAATATATTTTTTATCGTCAATACTACAGTTATACTGGTTATTAACAATAATAGGCAACTGAAACAATTTGTACATGCGATTGACTGTATTGTTTTCTGTACTCGTCAACTTTCGTTCCAATTTAGGAGACAGAAATATATTCATATTTTTTTTACAACCATTTACGGCTCTAACGAATTTTTCATTGTTGATATCGTACACTTTATGCAGGTCGATTAGGCCCGCTTCTTTCATATTCTTTAAAAAGGTCACGTCGGTATTGTTATCGGAGAAATATTCGTAATACCCATTTGTACCTACATCGCGTTTATTTATAAATTCGACTTCCACAAGAGTCGATACTTTGTCTTTTTTTATCGAAGCTATGAACACTAATTTTTTCGGACCTCCGTATTCTTCATCGTCTTCGAAATTATGGTCGAAAGTTTTCATAACTCTTTGTAACTTTTTAAATTCTTCGTCCTGGCCGACATTCTTAGATATTTTCGTCAACTCTTCTTCGAAGTCACGTTCATCCTCATAATTTTTATAGAACTTGAAGAATTGGTCTTGTAATTCTTCATCAAACTCTGTCGCATATGTATTGTTTCCGGTACAGTAATCAGAGAGTTTTGATATGATGTAGATATACCTTTTATATCTGCACAATAACACATATATTAGTTTGTATCTGCTACTGATTTTGTCGGTATTGGTCCATCTAATCTTAAATGTGCCGACTTTACTGGTACTAGCTTGAGTGTCTTTTTCCAATACAATGTATGTCATTTGTTACTATGTTGTTGGTTTCTAAATTCATTTTTTGAAATATCCCGCTCGCAAAAAATAAATATAAGTATTTTGTCGTAATCTTCTATATTTCTTTTACTCTACCTCCTTTACTCTACCTCCTTTACGTTGCATTTACTTAAGAAGCCCTTTTCCATCTCAGAAATGATCTGCATTGTATATGGTACGATGTTTTTATGACCCTCGCCTTGTATGAGATTTACGTACGCTTTCTCAAATATTTTTTCATTATGTTCTTTTTCGATACCCCACTCTGGTATTATCTCAGGAATGGTTTTGTGATTTTTATTAATTGGAAATGGGTCACTTAACAAGCGCGTATATTCTTCTTTACTGTTAATGAGATGATAACGTCTAGGTGATCGTTCGTAATAGACGTCTTCTTTTACATATCTACACGGAAAATAATTTCCTAGATAATATTTGTCATATAATTTATCGTATACAGGGACAACCTTGATTGAATGCAATCTTGATGTTAACATGTAGCGAGTTGTTTCCAAGTTGTTATCGATACATGATTGTCCTTGGGCCTCTGCAACGAGGCTACAACAATATATCTTATTGCATGTCAACACCGCACCGAATAGAATGTATAACCTGGTATGTATTTTTTCGTAAAAGTACGACTCGGTTAATTCGTACCCGTCGAAGTTTTTAGGATCAACTATTATATCTACATTATTTTTGCACTCCAAAACGGATTCCACGAATTTTTCATCATCGATATCATATATTTTATCATTTTCAATAACTTTTTTATCAATCATTCTTTTTACAAACTCTTTTTCGTTTTTTATATATCCTCTACAATCGATTAGGGGTTTTTCACATAATTTGTGCTTATCTATAATATAAACACTCAGATTAGCGGCCTCAATACCGTTGATCAGTCTCACAGATGCCGTAGATATCTTGATTAATTTTTTTGAACCACCGTATTCTTCGTCTTCGTACCAGTTGGCAAATTTATCCATGACATTTTTTAGGTCCATAAAGATGTTCGTTTTGTTGCCACCGGCTTTAAGAATTTCCGCGAATCCTTCATCGAAATCTTTTTCATCTTTGTATGTTTTATATTGATGCATAAATACATCTTGTATCTCGTTTTCGCTCACATTTGAATAAGTATCATAATCTGTACTGTAACCTGTATGGTAATCATAAAGTTTAGATATAACGTAGATATATCTTTTATATTCGCATAACAATACATATATTATTTGTCCGCCGCGTATTATATCATCTTTACAAGTAGTCCATCTAATGTTGTATTTGTCTTCGGATTTACTGTCTTTTTCAAGAATGATGTATGACATTAGTTATGATTTAATCTCGGAAATTTTATTCAATTTTCACGCCTACGGATTAACAAAAAAATAATTTCCTAACTTGTAGATTAATAATATTTTAATGGGCAAATGTAAACATCATCCTTTATTTTCTTGTCTCCCACCAAATGAAACACCAGCCTTTTATCGCGTTCCTCTCCGCTTTTTTATTTACAATATTTTCCTGAATTTCATTAATTTTATTTGATTCATGAGCACATTTTGTTCAATCTGACCGGTGTAAAGCGATATCTGTCTTTTACAACTTAAGTCAAAGTTATATCTGTAATTGAGAGCAAGATTTTTTACATGCATTATAAGTGACTTGTCCTCTGTTGTTAATTGCGTTATATGGGGTTGATTTTTAATTTTATCAAGATAATTTATATAATAACACAAGTTAGATGTTGGTGGTTTCGCACCATTTACATACTCTATATGCTGGGTAAAAGGAATATTTTCTAATTTCCACCAATTCCATACAATGTAATCCATATCAGTCCAACTAGAAGATTCAACTATTCTCATGCTGTTAACTACGCATAAGAAATTATCCAATAATGTTAATTTCTTGAATTCAGATGCATTTTTATATTCTGGACATTCTAATAAATGTTTATCCATTAAAAATTTCATGTCGTCAATTGGTAAAATATTTATAGTATTATTATCTCTATTTACAGCTCTGTCGTGCATTAATGTTAATTTGTATAAATTCCAACGTGTAGAGGGAATACCAAGAATATCTGTATGGTTATTTAGTAATGCTTTGGGTGCGAACCATATAAATTCCGGTTTGGACATAAATCGATCAACTTTAACAAGTTGAAAATATATCGATTGAATAGTACACGGTAAAACTGTGAATATGGTCATTGTTTATTCGATAATTACTTTTCAATTTTTATTGGATGATTCAAAAAAATAAATACTATTTTATTCGATATATTCAATGAGACGTTGTTCGATTGCATCGTACAGTTGTTCATGTAGTCCTTGAAGGATATGCCGTTTCATTTCTTTTTCAAAAGCCTCAACTATGGCTTGCTTTTTTTCTCTAACTTGCTCGAGTATAGCTTTGATAGATGCAGTACCTACTTTATCCATATCGCGGTACTCGTTTGTCCGTAAAAGTTCAATATATTCAATAAATTTAATACCCCCTATGCGGGCTTTTTCTTCGTTTTTAGTATTATATTGAACTTTTACGGGCATGCTAATACGAAACTCTTTGTATTCTATCCACACAACAAGTTCCGGTTCCGCCTCGATTACGCCTAACTCATGCATAACAGCTTTATCGCATGAAGAGACTACTACTGAAAGTTTGGACATAGTTTATTCTATTTATAAAATTCAATTTTTATATAAAAAAACCACCTCAGGCTTAATTTAGTCTTTCATAAATTGTTTGCATGGTCTCGAGTGCGGTCTTAATCAATCTGGGATCTTTATCTTTATGTTTTTTGTATACGTCTCTTACGCATTGCTTCCATAGACGTCGTCTCATGAAATGAATAGACGGCTTGTCCTCATAGAAACAATCATGTAGGTCTTCTTTAAAGTTTTCAACCCTGTGTTCCAGAAGATAGTCGTTGTCCGTATTTGTCGACATTGTTATTATACAATAATTACGTTTCAATTTTTAATCAATAAATATATTGGGATTATGCTGCAATGAGTTTTTGATGTATTCTGGATGCAATCTGAGGAATCCTAATGCGGCTGGGTTTTGATTCAAATAGTATAATAGATCATCTAATTCACTTGGGTTGGTTGAAATATATGCTTCGACCCGCGACATATCTTTAGCAATTAATCCGAATACTCCCCATCTTATGAGGTGCGGAGTTTGCTCCAAATAAGGTACCATGGTGCAGTTCTGATTCATGCTAAAAAGGCAATCTTCACTCGTAAATAATTCGATATGTGAAATCACCAAATCGACCAAATGTTGACACCCAACTATGAAATAATCGACTTCAGTTTTGTATGCTTTAACTATTTCACGTATATTTTCCTCGATTAGTTTTTTTGCAGATACATTCTCTATCAAACATTTACAAAGATGACCATTAACAATTTGACCCCTTAATATTTGTCTGCAGTAATTATAATCATAGTACGGGTAAAAATGCGGGTAACGTGCTCCGTAGTCGACCATGAGTTTTCCACTGAATCCTTGGCTGATGATAAAATCGATTGCTCCGGGATTTTCAAACAACGCCGGCCAACAATCATCGGGTATTCTGTCTTTATGTTCTTCAATATACGGCAAAGCCGAAGGATTTGTACACAAGTAAAGAAACCGGGATGAGCTGATCTCAACCAATGTCCAGGTATCTGTATATATTTTAGGCCAGATATTAGGATGAGCGTATATCTCTGGATAATTTAATCTCAATAAAGCATCGCCTGATATATTTGGGTTTTCGGCAATCCATTGTGTACGTTTTATACATGCGCCGCATTTTAACCATTCTTCTATGGTGATCTTGCCTTCCTCCTTTCTGTATTTGCAGCCAGTAATATGTTCTCCTGCGTTTTTTATTTTTTCATCAAAGTAGGGTCCCAGCTGGGGGCATCTCAATAAACCATATGGAAAATGCCGGGATTTTACTTGTAATAATTCTGGAATCAGTTTACGCGCTCTACTCGGGTCGGCAGACATTGTCTCACAAAAAATAAGGATTCAAACTTTAATTACAGACATACGTTACTACATCGTTTTGATTTCGAATTTAGTCCGACCCAGTCATCCATGGACATTTTTCGAATATATTCGGGTTATCAAATATATGGTCGTTGATAAATTCGGGATATCGTTTGAGAAAATCAATCATTGAAGGATTTTTATTTATACTGTTAAATATTCGTTGGCCCTTCATTGATGTCATTAATCCATCCATATTCTTGAGAATTTGTTCTTCAATCAAGTCTTTTGCTGCGGGGTTTGTAACAAGCGATTCCAAAATAATATAATGCGGATTATTTTTTAAAAATTCTACTGCTCCCGGGTTTTCGTTCGCGTTCAAGTTCATAATACTGTATATATTATTATGTCTATTATGTGACGTAAAAACTTCGATGTTCGATAATACTAACGGCCATAAATGTTTGTGTTGAGCCATATGGTGGATGCAATATATGTTATATTTCTTCATCATTTCTGTGAAATTTTCTGTTAACATTCCAACAAATGCTGGATTTTCCATGAATGTTGTCAATAAAGGAGACGAATAGAATCCCTTACAGTTGCATATTACATCTTTACAGTACTGCAAATTAAAATGAGGATAAAATCTCTCGAATTCCATTCCATATTTAAGTATTTCGTTTCGTTTGTCATATCCCTGTGCTATAATAAAGTTGAAGGCATTTTCATTTACAAATAGTGCCCTCAAATTTTTTTTATCGATTAATTGAGGATATAACTCAATAAACGGAACCGCTATAGGATTACGACAAAGTTCGGCGAATTTTTCAGGGTCTTGAAGTATTCTTTCTTTTTCCTCGACAATATTTTTTATTTCGTTCCAAAGGGCGGGTGCTCGATATACTTTCGGAGTAAAATACGATAATTTCATCAACACGTCAACGTCCAAGTAAGCCATATTTACTTTATCGTAAAATCGATGCATCCAACATTCTTTACACTCAAGGCACTCCTCTATATTTTTATGCACATGCATGTTCAGCGATCTAACCGGTTCATATTTGACCAAAGAATCGAAGTTATTTCTTATTTTCTCAGACAAAAATTTACCCATGTATGGAGACTGCCATATTTTCGACCCACCCACATTTGCACACATTATATTCTGCAGGGTTAATACATCATCTATAATCTTGTAATTATTCTTCAGGTCCATGCTGTATACGATGACTGATTATATGAAAACAATTAAATGATTTTCTAACATACAAAAAAAAATAAAATTCAAATTTGATATCTAATCCGAAAAGTGTTTCAACATCGTGGTATTTCCATACAAAATACGGAATTTATTATTCCTCATCATCCAATATCGCGAGCCAGGACCCGTGTACGTACATAGTGCGGACGAAGTTATCAGTTTCGCCTTGTTTTAACGGTCTCAGCGAATTAAATGTTGTATAAAATAGCTCTTCGAAACCAATAATATAACCCGAATATTCCGTGTATAAAGTATAACGACCATTATCATCCTCGAGCTTTTTATTTATATCTTTTTCAATCGCATACTTATCGATTGGCACATCGGGAATCCTACGGTCTACTTTGGTTGTATGTTTATTATCGCACTCGGTTATCTTAATCGCTGCGTTTTTTCCATCACTGGAGCCTCTTCTTAAAGCCTTAAATAAAATATCTCCTCCGGAGATTTTGAGGAGTTTACCTCCCGTATTGTCTTTGATATGCAGCAATTGCATGGCATATACGGCGGAATTGTAAGTTACGATAGATTCAATTGGCATGATAGAGTTGGTATGTAATGAACTATATTGAATTCAATTTTTAATTAATGGAAAAA
>Ga0114981_10000659_pt1 | contig 22386 bp, 20 predicted proteins | sample S_140806_MF_Meta_FD_87028 | JGI IMG/M metagenome (GOLD analysis project Ga0114981, IMG submission 87028) | Freshwater microbial communities from Lake Simoncouche, Canada to study carbon cycling - S_140806_MF_MetaG | ecosystem: Environmental > Aquatic > Freshwater > Lake | place: Lake...
CGCCGCTGTCTTCCCCGGCCCGATGCATGCCGTGCTCGGCAACCACGACTACCATGACAACGCAGGCGGGCAGGATGTGCAGCTCACCTATGCGAAAAAGCCCGGCGTGCGCTGGCACCTGCCGGCGAAGTGGTATCGCCTTGACGCCGGTCCGGTCACCTTCCTCTGCCTCGATAGCAATCTGCCCGCTGTGAGCGGATCGAAGGACAAAAAGAGCGGCAAACCTCGCGCCTCACTCAGTTCGGCGGAGAAGGCGGAGCAGCTCGCGTGGTTCAAAGCAGAGCTCGCCAAACCTCGTGGCACCTTCACCATCGTCGCCGCGCATCATCCGGTCTATTCCAATGGCGATCACGGCGATACCAAAGCCATCATCGAGCAATGGGACGGCCTGCTTCAGGAGCACAAGGTCCACGCCTACATCTGCGGCCACGATCACGATCTCCAGCATCTGGAGTTTGAAGGCCGCTTCACCTCCCACATCCTCTCCGGCGGCGGCGGTGCCAAGACCCGCCCTCCGAAAACCGACCGCAAGACGCCCTTCTTCAAGCAAACCTACGGCTTCACCCACCTCGCCGTCTCCGCTGGTGAGTTGCGCTTCACCCACTACGATGCCGAGGGTGCTCAACTCCACAGCTTCACGAAGAAGCCGGATGGCAGCGTGAAGATTGGATAAGCAAGCTCACCGCTTCCTCAGCAGCACGATCCGCGTCGAACCATACGAACGGTCCGTGAGCAGTTCCCAGATCGTCGCGTCGAAAACGGGCGGTTTGGGTGTGGCGAGAGATTCGAGCAAAAGATGGCCGCCGGAGGGAAGAAGATGCGGAAGGGCTTCGACAGCCATGAGCGAGGCGATGAGGTCTTTATCTCCGGGATGATGCGCATAGGGCGGATCGGCAAAGATGAGGTCAAAAGCAGGTTCAGGAGCTTGGAGCGTCTCGACGGTGCGAAACACATCCCCCACACGCACGGTGGCCCCTTCGAGGCGAGTCTTGGCGATGTTTCGACGAATCACATCACAGGCCCGGCGATCCTGATCGACGAGCATCACGGAGGCCGCACCACGGCTGAGGCATTCGAGACCGAAGGCTCCAGAGCCAGCGAAGAGATCGAGCACCTTCGCCTCTGGCACCACCTCGCCGAGCATGGAGAAAATGGCCTGCCTCACGCGGTCCTGCGTGGGGCGGGTGACGGTTTTGGGGACTTCGAGCGGGATGCCGCCTGCGGTGCCGGAGATCAGACGCATGGTGATGAGAGTGAAATAGAACTCAGAGCATGCCGGGTCAATCGCGGGCCTTCAGCACGGCGATCATATCGAGCTTCCGCAGCATGCGGCTCACGACGATGAAGGAGGCGGTGGCGGCGGCGAGCACGACGAGGACGGCCTGCGAGTAGGTGAAGAGGCTGATTTTGAGCGGCAGGCGCACTGTTTCCGTTCGGAGCTGTGTGATGATGAAGGTGGCGAGACCTCGGCCAAAGAGCAGCCCCACCGGCAGTGCCGATAGCACCAAGAGCGTGAGCTCCCCGAGCAGGACACCCGCCACCTCACGCTGGGTGAAGCCGACCACTCGCAGCGTGGCGAGGTCACGACCTCGCTCACTGAGAGCGATGCGGGCACTGTTATACACCACGCCAAAGGCCACGATGATGGCGAGGGTGAGATAAAGCTTTCGAATGATGCCAATGCTCTGCCCGGTGGTGCTGCGGAAGGCTTCGAGCTGGTCATCCTTCACCAGCGTGATGGCGATTCGCGGGGTGTCCTTCACCTCCCGCATGAATTCGCTCCAGTATCGCATATCCACCGCCAAGTAGGCGCCGCTTACGGTCTCGCCTTCCCGCATGAGGCGACGCAGCGCGTGGATGTCCATGTAGGCCGCCACGCCGGCGAAATCTTCGAGAAAGCCGCGCACTGGCACCTCGCGGGTAGCCCGCTGACCTTCGAGCGCCTGCACCTGGATCACCTCGCCAATGCGCACGCCGAGGATCTCACCGAGTTGTTTGGACATCACGATGCCTTCCTCCGGCATGACGATGCGGCGCCCCTGATCATCGAGCATGCGATTGAGTTCCGCATCACGCGGCATGCCGGTGATGGCGAGTTTTCGCGAGTGATGGCCGTGCCTCAAGCGGGCTTGCACGGCGCGGATCGGCTCCGCCCGCTGCACGCCGGGCAGATGCTCAAGGTCGTGAAGGGCGCTCCCGCTGCCTGGCTCCGCCAGAAACACCACCGCATCCTGCCGCTGCACATCATTCCATTGATAAGTCAGTAAATAATCAATGCTATCCGCCATCGAACCGGGTAGCACCATCAGCCCCGTGGCTAGGGAAAGCCCTACCACCGTAAAAACGGCCTGCAGCGGCCTTCGCTCAATGTTTCTCAACGCCATGCGCAGCCCCACGCCGAAGCATTTCGTCAATCCAATGCGTTCCAGCAGCGAGGGCTTGAAATCCGCCGGAGGCTCAGGTCGCATCGCCTCCGCAGGCGGCAGCTTCACCGCGATCCACACCACGCTGAGCACGCCCACCACACTCGCCGCCGCGCTGATCACCAGCGCCATGCCCCAGGCGCTGTAATCCATGATGAAATCCAGCGCCGGGAAGCGAAAGAACAGATCGTAAATGCCTAGCAGCTTCCCGCCGAACCACCGGCCCACCAGCCCGCCCGTCACCGTGCCGATCACCACGATCACCAAGGCGTAGCTAAGGTAATGACGCCCCACCTGCCACGATGAATAGCCTAGCGCCTTGAGCTGCGCGATCTGCTCTCGTTGCAGCCGCACCAGCCGGGCGAGCACCGCATTCACCATGAAGGCCGCCACGCTCAGGAACACGACCGGATACGCATACGAAAGCGCCCGCACCACCTTCAGCTCATCATCGAGCCGCTTCGCACTCGCATGATCGGCCCGCGTGTAAGCTCCTTGAGCGCCGTAATCTGCCAGCAGGCGATCCAACTCCGCCATCACCGGCCCGGCGATCACGCCCGGAGCGAGGTCGATGCAGAAGTCGTTGAAGGCCCCATCCATATTGTAAGGCACGGCGATGGACCGCTCATTCATCCAGAAGACGCCGTAGCGTTTGTTGTCCGGCAAGGTTTCACCGGGTCTCGCCTCGAAAACGAACTCCGGGGACAAACCAATCCCGCAGACGCTGATCTCATCGCGTCGTCCATTGATGATCGCCACCAGTCGATCGCCGAGGCGGAGCTTGTTTGCCACCGCGAAGGATTCACTCACCACGGCTTCATTGCGAGCATCGGATCTCGGCATGCTGCCAGAGCGCAAAAAGACCTCGTTCAGTATCTGCGGCCGGTCCTCCGGCAGGGACACCAGATGAGCCGTGGCAGGTTCGTCGATGCCTTCCAGATCCAGCGTGGCATTCACCACCACTCGCGTCTCCACCGCGGCCACGCCGGGCAGAGCCGCCATCCGGCCTGCGAGGGATTTCGGTGCCCGCTTCAGGCCACCAAACACATCCGCCAACCTTTGACGCTGATAATAGGCATCCCGGGTGCTTTCCAGCGTGAGGATGATGCTGCGCGTCATGATCATCATCGCCAGTCCGCAGGCCATCACGAGACTCACCGCCACGATCTGCCCCTTCATGCGACCGAGATCGCGGAAGAGCTTCAAATCGAGCGGCGTAAGCATGGCGGAGAGGGCGTCTTTACATCACACGGATGCGGCAGAAGTCATCCCATCTTTCCAGTTCCCAAAGCAGCCCCGCCTGCTAGTTTTCGAATCTGTTCCAACTCCCGAGAAATGAAAAACTTACCCACCGCCTTTCAGCGCAATGCGCTCTGGACTGCGATCACTGCGCTCTCGCTCACGGTGATCGGGGCGCTCGCCGTGGGACTCGTTTATCTGGCCACGAGCGTGCTGGCCTTTCTCCAGCCCATTCTGGTGCCCTTTGCCGTCGCGGGCGTGCTGGCCTACCTTTTGGAGCCAGGCGTGAAGTGGCTCGAAAAACGCGGCCTGAACCGCTCGCGGTCCGTTTTGCTCGTCTTCGCCCTTTTCAGCCTATCCTTGGGCGGACTCGTCTGGTGGGTCACGCCAAAACTCTGGTCACAGACCTCCCATGTCACCGATAAAGTGCCCGCCTATACCAAGAAGGCCCTCGATGCCGCCGTGCGCTTCTCCGCGCATGTGGAAAAAGAATACGGCTTCACCGTGATTCCTCATGAGGAGCTGAAAAAGACCGTCGAAAGCCCCACCGAGGCTCCTGCGAGCGCCGCCGCCGAGACTAACTTTGATCTGAAAGGTTTCCTCACTGGCAATTGGGTGCGCACCACGCTGCCCACGGTGGTGAAGAACGCTTGGAACTTCATCAAAGCCGGCTTTGGCGGCTTCCTGGGCGTGTTTGGCTTCATGCTCTCGCTCATGATCGTGCCGCTGTACCTTTACTACTTCCTCATCGAGAGTGCGAAGATCAAAGAGGCGTGGTCAGACTACCTGCCGCTGCGTGCCTCCTCCTTCAAAGACGAGGTCGTGAGCTGCCTCAACGAGATCAACGGCTACCTCATCGCCTTCTTCCGCGGCCAGTTGTTCGTCAGCGTGCTCAATGGCATCGCCACCGGCATCGGCCTCATGATTGTGGGGCTCGATTTCGGCCTCCTCATCGGCCTGGCTCTCTGCGTGCTCGGCATCATCCCCTATCTCGGCATTGCCATCTGCTGGCTGCCAGCCGTCGTGATCGCGGCGGTGCAGGGCGGCAGTGCCCTGATCCCAGGCGATCCCTGGTGGGCCATGCCGCTCGCCGTGACGGCGGTGTTTGTCATTGTGCAACAAATCGACGGCTTCTTCATCACCCCACGCATCGTGGGTGAAGCCGTGGGCCTGCATCCGATGACGGTGATCGCCTCCGTACTCGTGTGGGCGCTGCTGCTCGGCGGCCTGCTCGGTGCCATTCTCGCCGTGCCGATGACCGCGAGCGTGAAGGTTTTGTTTCAACGCTACATTTGGCGTGCCCGCATCGCCCCGCGCACAGTGGGCGGTGCCCGAGAACATCCCACGGAGGCCGCACCATGCTGATAAACCAACACGAATCCCGCACGCCCGGTGTGATCTTCACCGGCATGTGGCGCTATAAATCCTCCCACGGCGCTGCGGGTGCGCTGCTCTGCGCGGGCGGCTGCATCTTGATCTCTCGTGTGCTGCTGTTCTTTTTTCAGGAGCAGGAACTCTCGCCCGATAGCATCCGCCATGCCGCTGGGCTCTTCCTGGTCGGTGGCCTGCTTTTTTACATCGGCACCACGCTGTTCTTCTCCCTCGTCACCGGCTATGCCAAGCGACTGGTCATCTCTGAGGAGAGCGTGCGCTACGCGAATACCTATTTCCACTGGCGGCACATTCTGTGGATCGATGCACGGCTCAAAGGCGGCACCTACCAGGTCTTCATCCGCCGCTCACGCGGCCTTTTCCGCCAGCGCTGGCTGAAAATCGACGACGGCCTCTCCGAGGAGCAGCGTGAGAAGCTGCTCAAGCAGCTCACCGAACGCGTGAAGCCCCGCTTTGACCATCTGCGCATCGGCGATGCACCCCATTCGGTGATGGAAAACCTCGAAAGACCCTCCGCTCCCGCACCGGGCACGATTCGCACGCCTTGAACCTCCTGCTCGCATGCGAAACGTCCTCCTCGTCTTCCTCGGCGGTGGTCTCGGCTCCGTCGCCCGCTACCTCACTCTTCTTGGCGTGAACCGCTGGCTGCCGCAGAGCCAGTTTCCGTGGGGTGTTTTTACGGCAAATGTGCTCGGCAGTTTCGTCCTCGGCTTCCTCTGCGTGTGGCCGATGATGCGAGTGCAAAACACGGCGGTGTGGTTGCTGCTCGCCACCGGCTTCCTCGGCGGCTTCACCACCTTTTCCACGCTCACCGCGAACACCTGGGAGCTCTTTGAGGGTGGCCACGTCACCGCCGCCCTGCTCAATGCCCTCGGCAGTCTCGCCATCGGTATCGCTGCCACCGCGCTCGGCTTTGCTTGCGGACGCTGGTGGCCTGCGTGAAAGCCGCCCCCGCATGCCACCACCTCCCGTTACCCGCACCGGCCTCGCCCGCGCCTTATCCAAGCTCGGCTTCTGCTCCCGCAGCCGCGCCTCGGAACTCATCCGCATGGGCAAAGTCAGCGTGAACCGCATCGTACGGAAGAATCCCGAATTCCCCGTCATTCTCGGCAAGGACATCCTCGTGATGGACGACGAGAGCATCAATGCGGCGAAGCAGGTCTATCTCGTGCTCAACAAACCGCGTGGCCTCATCACCACGGCCTCCGATGAGCAGGGACGCGATACCGTTTTCACCTGCTTTGAGCACGCCAAGCTCCCGCACCTCTCCCCCGTGGGCCGACTCGACAAAGCCAGCGAGGGACTGCTCTTCTTCACCAACGACAACGTGTGGGCGGATATCGTTACCCATCCAGATACCCATCTCGACAAGACCTACCACGTCCAGATCGAAGGCCCCATGGATGAAACCCAGCTCACCCGCCTCCGCCGCGGCATCGAGGACGACGGCGAACGGCTCGCTGCCAAAGCCGTGAAAGTGCTGCGCACCGGCGAAAAGAACACCTGGCTCGAATTCATCCTCGACGAAGGCCGCAACCGCCACATCCGCCGCCTCCTCGAAGCCCTCGAAATCGAAGTCCTCCGCCTCATCCGCGTGAAAATCGGCCCGCTGGAGCTTGGCAGCCTCCCCAAAGGCAAATGGCGTGAACTATCAAAAAACGAAGTGGCAAGGCTACGAGGCCTGAAAGAGCAATAAAACTCACCGCACCTTCACCGCCGTCATTTTCTCCGAATCACGGGCATACAAAACTCCATCCGCATAAGCAGCATGGCTACGATGACGCAGGCCGAGGATCTGCGTGGTGCTGAGGAGATCAAATTTCTCCGAGCTGGCCTTCGCGATCCATAGCTCGCCACGCTCGGTGACGATGAGGAGCCGGTCCTGCACACGGATGAGCGTGCCGCCGGGCACGGTATCGGGCGCTTCCCATTTCACGCCGCCATCGGTGGAGGAGATGCAGCGGAGCTTGGAGCCGCTCTCCTGCCTGCCGTGGAACCCGTAGAGATGGTCAGCATGCCAAACGGGTGTCGAATAATGGCAGTCGAGAGCTTCGGTTCTGTTCCAGACGTTCGTGAAGCGCTTTTCAGCCGCTTTCCATTCCCACACACCGCCACCGACATCATAACTGGCGGAGAAAAACAGCCTCCCTGGACCACAAGCAAGCGGTGTGGCCGCATTCACACTGGCATCCATCTCGGCGCGAAAAGGCTCATCAGCCAACACCTCGCCACTGGCGATGGTGACGAGTGAAAGGCCATTTCGCGTGAAGAAGGCCGCCACACTGGCATCTCCGGGAACGAGCACACCCGCCGCGTAGCCTGCTTCATGCTTCGTGGCCTTCCACACGAGCTTTCCGGTCTTCGCATCGAGGGCGATGATGCCCGCGCCATCACGCCCGCCGACATTGAGCAGCACTTTGCCATCCGCCACGAGCGGTGAGCAGGCTCGACCAAAGAAACCCTGCGGTGATCCGACCTCCGTCACGGTATCAAAACTCCACACGAGCTTCCCATCGGCGGCATCAAGCGCCTCCACACGGCCTTCGGGACCATGCGTGAAGACTTTTCCATCCACCACGGCCGGGACAGCACGCGGGCCATTGTCGAAGCCAAAGGTATCGCGGTAATCGGTGGTGTAGGCGTGACGCCAAATCGTCTCGCCACTGGATGGAGCAAGAGCTTCGGTGATGATCTCATCGCCAAGGCGGTGGCAGATGAAAACCTTGCCATCCGCCACGACGGGACCGGCGAAACCGCTGCCGAGGTCCTTTTTCCAAACTCGCTCGGCTTCTTTAGTGCCGACGATGGCTTTCTCGGATTCAGCGGCGGAGCCATCGCGATTCGGGCCGAGGAATTGCGGCCAGTCCGAGGCAAAAAGCGAGGTGCTGAGCAGGAGTGGAAGAAGTTTTTTCATGCGGTAGCGGGAGACACGCGGGTGTGCTCGGACTTCATCGCCACGCCGGTGAAGTAGGGAGCCTCGACCTGCACGATGCGCGGGGTGCGGCTGGGGGGAATGTTCACAATGTGCAGAAGGTCCGCCGCCTCGCTATCGATCTCGCGAAGCACTTCCTTGGCCTCCGGCGAACCGGGCGGCAGCATGGAAAGCTGCGCCAATCGGCGCTCCTGCGCTTCCTTCCAATCCCGCAGCGGCCGCAACCTCGCCTCGATGACACCGAGATCGTGCCGTGCCCGCTCCAGGCGTCGATGCAGCTCTTCCATCGGTGCCGCATTGGCCGCCTGAAGCTCCTCAAGCCGCGCACGCACCTCCGCGAGCCGCCGCGCCTCGGTGGTGAGTTCATCCTTGGTGGACGCGAGCGACGCCTGAGCCTCGGAAAGGCGTGTCTCGACCGCCGTGAGTTCCTGTTCTTGAAAATGCCGCTCCTGCTGCAATCCGGCGATGGCGGCGCGGTGCTTCGTTTGCCGCTTTTCGGCTTCCACGAGTGCTTCGCGAAGGGTAGCGAGCATTTCCTCCGCCTGCGCAAAACCTGCGATTTGCGCTTTCAAAGCCGCGAGCTGCGTCACCGCAGCCTCGACCTCACTGCGATGCTTGGTTTCGAGTTCCGCAGCCTCACGGACCTGCCGACGCAGCTCGGCGAGACGCTGAGTTTGCTCCTGCTCCTGAGCATTCGATGCCGCAAGACGGCTTTGCACACTGGCGAGGGATTCCAGCAGCGGCGCGATGGCCGCGGCTTCACGAGCGCGCGCCTCTCCCTCGCTGATCTGGCGGCGCATCTCGGTGAGACGTGCTTCTTCGCTGCTGAGCGTCTGCCGGAGCTGCTCTAGACGTTGCGTTTCCTCACGCTCGCGAGCGCTGACGGCATCGAGCCGACTCTGAACGCTGGCGACGGATTCTTGAAGCAACTGCGCAGCGGCGGCCTCGCGTGCTTGAGCCTCCACATCCTGTGTGAGGCGTTTCAGCTCAGCGAGCTTTGCCTCAGCCTCACGCTGGCTTTCTTGAAGTTGGCGATGCTTGGTTTCGGAGTCGCGCTCGCAAGCGATGGTACTTTCGAGCGAAGCCTGCGCCGTGGTGATGGAGGTCTGAAGCTGCAGCAGCGTAGCGGATTGGCTTTCCAGATCCCGCCCGAGCTGCGTCATGGTGGCCGCCTTCTCCGCGTGCTCCGTTTTCAGTCGCTCGACCGCCGCCATCCAATCCCGCTGACTGGCCTCCGCCTGCTTCGCAGCGGCTTCGAGGAGGGCGAGGCGATTTTCCGCCGCGTGAAGGTCCGCCGAGGGAATGGCCTGTGGCTCCGGCGCGGGTGTGGCAGGCGGCAGCGGAATGCGCCGCGTGCCTGCGGAGGTCTTCGTCTTGGACACGGGCACCGGCAGCGGCACCGCTGTGGCCTGCGCACCTATTTCGAGGTCCAGAACAGCCTGCAACGGCCCAAAGGCGAGCTTGTCGCCCTCAGCCAGCGTTTGCTTGGTGACCCGCTGACCGTTCACGAAGGTGCCGGTGGCGGAGCCGAGGTCATAGACCTTCACCGAGCCATCGGAACGAAGAAGGATCTCCGCATGATGCGCCGAGAGCCGGGCGTCATCGACGACCACATCGTTATCCTCGGCACTGCCGACCGTGAGCTGCTCAGCAAGCGGGACGACGATTTCCTGAGCGTCATCGAAGACAATGGTGAGTTTCGGCATGGGGCGGGGAATATTTTCAGGGAATCAAAAAGCCCACGTCGGCATGCTCCTGGACCAATCCATGATCGAAAGTAGCGAGACGAGTGCCATGGCGACGAGCAAGTTGGGCCAGCCAGGCATCAGTGACTTGCTTGTGACCGCGAATGCCAATGTGAGGGACTTGGGCGTAGCTCGATCCATCATCGAGAAAAACATGCATGGGATCAGCCTGGATGATCTGGAGTTTTTCCCAGGCGGCGGTGGATGAGCTATCGAGTGCCAGCATCATGTGCAGTCGCAGAAACGTCCCTTCCGTGATTGAACAGGTGTGAAACACCTCGCCAAGCCCTTCGAGCCATGTTTTCGCCCTAGCATGCAGAGGATGGCTCGTGATCGTCGTGGCGATCAGCGTATTCCCATCGAGCAGCCAAGTCATGGCAGGCCGTCCTCCGCGAGCATCCGATCGATTTCAGCCAAGGTAACGGGACGGCCAGGGGACACGGGGAAACGATGGCCTGGCGACGGAGGTTTTGACATCCCTTTTTCGGGATAGGGCAATTTCACCGCCCGAATCAATTCGACGATGACACTGCCGAGGCTGCGCGAGTCACGCCTAGCCAGGGCATCCGCTTTGGCGAAAGCATCGTCTGGGAGTTCGAGAGTAATCTGCATGCCGGAAGATGCGATGATCGGCTTTGGCTGTCAATCATGGGCCTGTCCCGTCGATCTGAGGCGATCAAAACCCCGGCAACCTCATCCCAGGAGACGTTTCGCACGTTTCTGCGGCCTGAGTGAAGTGCACAAAAGGGCTTTGTGACCCGTATTTAGGCAAACGGGGATCAATACGCACTGTGTGAGTCATCTGCACCGATCCAAAGCGTCGCCAGCGATCTTAATGCAGTTGCAGCCACGAATCATTTTTTGGGTTCTCCTTTCTGTTTCGCCACTTCATCACTCCACTTTTTAGCAGCTAGCATATCGCCATGTCTAGCATACCAATCCACCAAACCAACCATATAATCGACATCCCCTTTAGAGCTTCTATCAAAGCTTTCTGAAAATGCTCATCGTTGGATAAAAGATGCTTTGATCCATATTCTGGCATGATGAGTCGCCCAGTCCCATCGTTTGGTGGAGGTGCCTTGTTTAGAGATTCAAAATAGAGACGAGATTCTTCGTCAATAGCCTCAATAAGTGCATTTAGACGGCTTGGATCTCCATCTCGGGCTTTGGTTATTGCATCTTCCCGTTCTTTTTGGGTCCAAGTCTTGGCCGTTGATTGTTTTTGAGAAGCATCGGCTATCGTATGGTCGATAGACAGTTTCGATACTTCATTAAAAGATCGAAAACCGATCATGGCAAAAAGAGACAGGCCTAGAAGTGCCCCCAATGCGAAAAAGGTTTTTTTCATGGCGTGTGGCGATGCCTATTGGCCGCAAGAGCCCGAATTAGTTCAGAACTTCGGAAACTTCATGCCCGGAGGCAGTTTGGGCATTTTGCCACCGCCGCCCATGCCGCCGCCCATGCCGCCCATGCCGCCCATGCCGCCACCAGCGCCGCCGCCCATCATGGCATTGGCCATCTGCATCATGGCACCTTGGTTCTTCATCATCTTTTTCATCATCTCGAACTGCTTTAAGAGCTGGTTCATCTCCATAACGGGACGTCCGGCACCGTTGCAGATGCGCTTGCGACGCTGGCCGTTGATGATTTCGGGGCGCTGGCGCTCCTTCGGCGTCATGGAAAGGATGAGAGCCTCGGTGTGCTTCATTTTGCGCTCGGCGTCGTCGTTGCTGACCATGTCCTTCATCTTGCTCATGCCGGGGAGCATGCCGAGAAGGCCGCCGATGCCGCCACCGGAGGTGAGCTTCTTCATCATGCGCATCTGGGAGAGCATGTCGTTGAAGTCGAATTTGTTGCTCTGCATGCGCTCGGCCATTTTCATGGCCTCCTTCTCGTCGATCTCCTCGGCGGCTTTTTCGACGAGGCTGACCACGTCACCCATGTCGAGGATGCGCTGCGCCATGCGGTCCGGGTGGAAGACTTCGAGCTGCTCGATCTTCTCACCGACACCGAGGAACTTCACCGGGCGCCCGGTGACCTGACGCATCGACAGCAAAGCACCGCCGCGAGCATCGCCATCGAGCTTCGTCATGATGAGGCCGGTGATGCCGACGGCGTCATTGAACTTCTGCGCGACGCTGACGGCCTGCTGACCGGTGGCGGCATCGGCGACGAGCAGCGTCTCGCTCGGCTGCACGATCTCGCGAACCTTTTTGAGCTCGGCGAGGAGATCCTCATCGAGATCCTGACGACCAGCGGTGTCAAAGATGGCGACGCCGGTGCCTTGAGCCTTGAGCCATTCCAGCGCGGCCCTGGCGGCCTTCACGGGATCGGTTTCACCGGCGGCAGGCGCAAAGACGGGCACACCGATTTGTTGGCCGAGCACCTGGAGCTGCTGAATGGCGGCAGGGCGATACAAATCGAGGGCAAGGAGCAGCGGGCGTTTGCCTTGTTTTTTGAGCCAGCTGGCGAGCTTGGCGGAGGTGGTGGTCTTGCCGGCTCCATTGAGACCGGTCATGAGAATGCGCTGCGGCGGATCGAGGCTAAGCGGCGCGGCCTGGCCGAGGATCTTCACGAGTTCATCGTGGAAGATTTTCACGATCTGCTGGCCGGGCGAGACGGTGCGCAGCACCTCAGAACCGATGGCCTGCGCCTTCACGGTGGTGACCAGGTCTTTGGCGACCTTGAAATCGACATCGGCCTCCAGCAGCGCCATGCGGATGTCCTCCATGGCATCGGTGACGTTGGATTCGCTGATCTTGGCCTGGCCGCGGAGCTTCTTGAAGGCGAGTTCGAGTTTTTCGGTAAGGGAGGAAAACATGGGCGGCGGATCGTGAGCAGATTGGGACGCGGGGCAAGGTGAATGACGCTGGCAGCTTGTCTCGCCCCGCAAAGACCACTATGAAGCGCGGCATGAAAAACCTCTTCCGACTCCTCACCGGGCAAACGGCCGTGCTCGGCTACTCGAGAGGCCGCTCCGGCGGCATGGGCTGCAATCCGCGCATCGCGATGGGCCTGCTGTTCATCGTCGGCACACTGCTTTATCACTGGCTGGGCACGACGGAGTATCAGAACGACTTTACCGGTCGCGTGCAAAAGCTGGCCCTGGCCACGCCGCAGGAAGAAGTGGCCCTTGGGCTGCAATCCGCGCCGCAGATGATCCGTGAGATGGGTGGCACCTCGTCCGATGCGCAGGCGGTGGCGAAGGTGAAGGCCGTGGGCCAGCGCCTGCTGACCTCCACGGCGGCTCGGCAGACCTCGTATCGCTTTGATTTTCATCTGCTGGCGGATCGCGTGACGATCAATGCCTTCGCCTTGCCGGGCGGGCAGATTTTCATCACGGAGGCGCTGTTTCGCCGATTGAAAAACGAGGACCAACTCGCCGGTGTCCTCGGCCATGAGATGGGCCATGTGGTGGGCCGTCACTCGAACGAGCAGATGGCGAATTCACGCCTGTGGAGCGGCCTGGCCCAAGGCGTGGGCATCCTGGTGAGCGACGGTCACCACAACACGGGCGCTCATCTTGCCCAGATGGTGGCACAGTGGAAGGTGATGAAATTCAGCCGCGATGACGAGCTGGAATCCGATGCTCTCGGCGTGCGCTTCATGCTCCAGGCGGGCTACCGGCCTGAGGAACTCATCGGCGTGATGCAAATCCTCGCCGAGGCTTCCGGCGGCCGCGGTGGCAGTGATTTCTTCAGCACCCATCCAGCGCCGGAGAACCGCATGGAGAAGATCAAGGAGGTCATCGCCCGCGAAAAGGCCGCCGTGCGCTGAACGAGGGCAAAAAGAAGGCTCCGCGAGATGCGGAGCCTTCTGTCATCAAATGCTGCTGAGGCAGATTATTTGCCTTTGAAGGTGTCGTGGCAGGCCTTGCAATTCACAGCCTTCTTGAAGTCGCCGGAGTCGTCCTTGTTGGCCTGCACCTTCTTGATGCCGGCGATGAGGGCCTGGCATTTTTCCACCCAGACGGCCTTCGGGCCTTTGGCTGGCGTGTCGGCGCACATGTCCTGGTAGGCCTTGAGAAGCGTAGCGAGATCGGCGGCGGTGGCCTCTCCTCTGCCGACCTTCTTGCAGATGGCGTCTTCGGGCTTGTGAAGATCCTTCATGATTTTTTTCGTGGCATCGCCAGCGCAGGCTGTGGCGAGGCTGGCGGCAATGGCGAGAAGGGTGAGAGCTGTTTTCTTCATGAGTGATGCTGAGGGTATGATGGATGACGTGAGTTTTTGCGCGTCGGCGCGGATTTCAGCGCATCACGACGGATTTGTTAAGAAAAAAAACGCCTGATCGGGCAAGATCAGGCGCTTTTTCGATGGAGAATCGGGTGAAGGAGATCAGTTCACGCGGCCGAGGTAAGTACCGTCTTCGGTCTTCACGCTGATCCTGTCGCCAGGGCCGATGAAGAGAGGGACCTGCACGCGGAGGCCGGTTTCCATGATGGCTTCCTTGTAAACATTGTTGGCGGAATCGCCCTTCACGCCTTCGGGAGACTCAGCGACAGCCATCGCGACGGAGGCGGGGAGTTCGATCCCGGCGACGACATCGTCGGCGAGGAGGATCATGTACTTCTGGCCCTCGATGAGGTAGTCTTTTTCCTTTTTCACCATGTCCGAGCCGAGGAGTACGTCCTCAAAGGTATCCGGGTGCATGAAGTGGTAGCCATCGCCATCCTTGTAGCTGAACTCATGCTGATCGCGGGAGAGGTTCACGGAGTCGAGGGACTCGTTGGAGGTCATGCGGAGGTTATACACCTTGCCGATGGTGATGCTGCGGATGGACATCTGAACGAAAGAGGCCATACGCGGGGGCGTCTTGAGCTCGAAATCGGACACGACACAGACGTCGTTGTTATAACGGACGGCATGTCCTTTGCGAAGGTTGATGACAGGTGTGGAGGCCATAGGGGCGGGTCATTTGTCGAGATATGCCTGGAATGCAAGCTCGGAGAACTGGGCTGTAAACTGGCCCGGACAGTCGGCGGAATGTTCCCCCATCCAAGGCAGAGGAGGCTAAAACAGTTCTTTAATATGTTTTTTATTGTTAATTCTTTAAATTCAGATGCTCACTTCCCCCTCCCAATCTTCAACCTCGGCCCTCGCTACTTTGTGCGGCTCCCTCCTGCTGGTAGCTGGGATCGCTCGTGGCGACCTCGTGACGGAGTGGAATAGCCAAGCCCTTTCCGCCATGCGCACCAGCACGGCGGCCCCCTTTATCAGTCGTGATCTGGCCATTCTCCATGTGGCGATGTACAACGCCTCCGAGAGCCTGCGGAACACCTACAATCCTTACAGCTTCGGCAGTTACACCGGCTCCACCCCGATGTCTGGCCCAGCGGGAGCTTCACTGGAAGCAGCCATGGCCTCGGCGGCCAATACGATCATGCAGAGCCTCTACTCTGGCTCCTCCGGCACCTTCACCTCCCTCTATAATAACCAGCTCACCGGCATCGCCGATGGGCAGGCAAAGACTGATGGCATCGTTTGGGGCCAATCCATCGCGAATGACATCCTCGCCTGGCGCTCCACGGATCAATCTAGCTCGGCGGCGGGCACGACTTACACCCCGGTGGGCACCGTCGGTTACTGGAATCAAACCTCCCCAGCCCCTGCCCTGCTGCCAGGCTGGGGAAATGTGGGCACTTTCGCCGTGGCGAGCACCGCGTCCTACGTCGGCGGACTTCCCGCAGGCACTCCGGCGGCCTACTTGGCCTCCGTGCAATATGCGACGGACTACAACCAAGTGAAGGATCTCGGCTCCTCCGGCAGCCTCTCCCGCACATCGGACCAGCTCACGCAGGCCTATTTTTGGTCCGCGCCGGATGGTTCCGTCAAAGTCCCCGGCATGTGGAATCAGCTCGCTCAAAGCATCAGTTCCAGCGCTGGCCTCAATGTCTCTGATTCCGCCCGTCTCTTTGCCGCGCTGAATGTGGCGATGGCGGATGCGGGCATCGCCAGCTTCGCCGCGGCCTATGACTCTGAGTTCTGGCGGCCGGAGACGGCCATCGCCAACGGAGGAGACGTGCTCTTTGATACCGATGGCAATCCCAGCACCGAGGGAGACGGAGCCTGGCAGCCTCTCATCAGTTCGCCTTCCTACCCCGAATACTATTCCACCACCGCCGCATTCAGTGGAGCTGCCTCTTCCGTGCTCGCTGGTTACTTTGGCGATACCTACGCCTACACCCTCGGCGGTGACATTGACGGCAACGGCACCAACGACATCACCCGCATCTACTCCAGCTTTAGCCAGGCTTCCACGGAGGCCAGCCTCAGCGGCGTGTATGCTGGCACCCAGTTCTACACTTCGGCCGCCGATGGCAGCGCGATGGGCACTCAGATCGGTGAGTTCGTCTCCCAAAACATGTTTCAGAACGTGCCGGAACCATCCGGTGCGCTTCTGATGATGCTGGGACTCGGCTGGCTGAGTGGCAAACGCCGCCGCGCTTAACTCAAAGGCCACTCAAAACATCTCTCGCATGCCTTTTGAGGCATCCATGAACTCCCGCACGAAAGGCGCGGCCCATTCATAGCCGTGCGCCAGCAGTGCCCACCACAGGATGCCATTGAGCACGATCATGAGTGTCACCGCTACCTCGGGCCAGCGGGGCCACACACGCAGGTAACCATGGTCATCCGCCTTCGGGCTGAAAATCGGGTGCGAGTAGATGGATACCGCCCCGCGCCAGAGCAGCGGCGGGAAGATCAAAAAACCGAGGATGATCCAGCCGAGCACCACGCTTCCACGCTGATCCTTGGGCACACGATCGTAGTCCCGATAGCGCACCGTGCGGCGACGTGGCAGGAAAGAAAGACCGCCCTTTTCTAGAGGAGCCGCGTTCTCAGCCGCCACCGCGATTTCCATCAGTGAGGCCACCGGCCGCCATTGCTGCTCACCATCGCGCATCACCAGATCGCCGTGGGCGATGGAGCCATAGGCCAGGAAGTTCCGCAGATCGTCCAGGGTGCATGGACCCAGCGTCTTCTGGCCTTTGGCGATGTAATATGCTTGCGACACGGTTCGGGAGGGAGCGTAAGGTCTGAGAATAATCGCAGTCATGTGTCTCGTGCAACAGAAGTCATTTTCGGATGATCGGACCTTCGTCAGGTCTTCATCATCAAGGAAATCCAAGCACAAAGCATGCCCACCGAACACACTTCACGGCACGATTTCCACTGGCGTGCCCACACGCACCTCGTGGAAGAATTTCTCCGCCATGTGGCCAGGCATGCGGATGCAGCCGTGAGAGGCGGGGTAGCCGGGCAGGTAGCCCTGGTGCATGCCCACACCGCTGTAGATACGCATGAAATAATACATCTTGGCCCCATCAAACTTCGCGCCGGGCGGGCGAGGATCTTTGCGGTTGTCGATGTTCGTGGCGAGGATGTTTCCCCAGCCGTCGATGTAGTCGCCGTAGATCGAGGACAGGTGATCGATGTCCTTCTCCATGATGCGATAGCGGCCGGGGCGGGTGTCGTAGCCTTCAGAGCCGGATGAGATCGGCGAGCCGCCAGCGAGCTGGCCGCCTTTGAAAAGGTACACCATCTGCTCGCTCAGCGAGATCATGATGGAGGGCTTCCCACGAAACTCATCCGCATGCCAGAAGGACCCGTCGTGATCGAGGCGCAGCAGGCGTTTCACCTTGCCCGTCACGAAGCGCGTGGCCTGCGGAATATCCCCCGTCACCACACGGCGGGCAAAATGGAAGCTGCTGGAGCCCGCCGTCTGCATCGTGGTGCATTGGGTGAGCAAAAAGGACAGGCAGAGCAGGCCGAGGGCGCGTCGAGGAAGCATGCGGCCACGTTCTTGCCGTCCGACACGCCCCCGCGCAAGGCGCAAAACATCCACCAGCTCACCGCAGGCGCAGGTTATGGTTGCAAACATGCCTCACGCGGAAAGAAGGATGCCCTCCCACCGCTCTTTCCTTCCCGCTTTCCCGCCCCGCCTTTGATGCCGCTACGGTTCACCCTCCTTTTCCTCATCCTCCTGCTCAACGCAGGGACCGCTCTGCCAGTGGCAGCAGCGGGTGAGGAGGTGCGGCGCATCATCTGGCAGCCCGTGCAGCGGTATTTCATCCGCCGCCAGGGCAGCGAGCAGCCGCCCCAGGGCAAACGCCGCCTGAACTCCTTCAATGCCTACACCCATCTCGGCACCGATTTCGGCTTCCATGGCCCTGCCGAGCACGAGATCGAATGGGTCACCGACGAGGTCAAAGTACACCTCGGCCAGCAGCCGGATACCTGGGCGGGCATGTGGCACAGCCTCGCCGGCCAGGCCCACCACACCGATCAGGTGCTCGATTTTGCCCGCCCCTTCCCCGCCGCCATCGCGGACCTCTGCCAGCCCCGCATCAGCCAGATCATGCTGGAGGCGGGTGGCCATGGCAGCATCAAAATGGAGATCAAAAATGCCACGGGAGCCATTCTTTGGGAGCGCCTCACGCCGCTGACAGGTGATAAGATGGTCATGAGCGCCTACCCGCTGCCCGTCGAGCAGCTCCACGCCGCCAAAGTCCTCGTCTGGACCGCCGAACCCGGCAGCGAGGTCACCGTGCGCGGCATCCACCTCGGCATCGAGGTTCGAGACATGCCGCGTGATCTTTACTGCTTCTCCGCGTCCTACGCGAAGCTGCTCCGCTGTCACAATTTGAGCAGCGGCTTCACCCGAGATCGTGCGCACCTCGATGAGGGAGCCTTTGAAAGCCTCGCCGCCACCGGCCTCATGCTGCTCGCCACCGCCGCTGCGGCCGATCCCGAGCTCGCCGTCGTCACCCCGCAGTTCGCCCGCGATGTGGTCGGCAGCACGCACGAGGCCGTGCAGAGGCTCAAAAAGGCCCGTGGCCTACTGCCGCACTTCGTTTGGAAACTCGGCAGCGAATACCTCATCCACCCCAACACCGAATACAGCACGGTGGACACCGCCATCTACACCCAGTGCGCCCTGCTCGCCCAGCGCATGCTCGGCATGAAAAAACAAGCCGCCGAGACCCTCGCCCTCATCCGAGGCATCGAGATCGAATCCCTCCGCCTACCATCCGGCCACCTCTCCCATGGGCTGGATCACGACGGCACCCGCCTTCTCCCCCATGGCTGGCGGGACTGGGGTGGTGAGGCCGCCCTCGTCCAGATCATGCAGCGCCTGGCACACCCCGGCTGCCCCGTCTCCCCTTCCGACCGCCCCGGCCGCGCCTGGCAGGGCACCGGCTTCATCCCGGAGATCCAAAGCCTCCTCCACCCTGATTTTGACCGCGATCAGGCCGATGCCCTCGACGGCGTGCATTGGAAACCCGTGCGCCATCTCATGCTCGGTGCCCAGCAGGCCTATTTCCCCAAAGCCATGCCCAGCAGCCCCGCCGCCCGCCTCGGCATCCACGGCCTCTCTGCGGGTGAAAATCAACATGGCAATGCCTACCACGTCAGCGGCGTCGATCTCACCGGGCAGACGCTCATCCATCCGCACTACATCCTCATGAGCGCCACGCTCGATCCCGATCCAGCCCGCGTCCTCGGCCTTCTCGAACGTCTCGAAAAAGCCGGCTACTTCCCACCCTGGGGCCTCGTGGAAAACCTCACCGCCGATGGCAGCAGCTACCTCCCCATGAACGGCGCCTTAAACGCCGGTTTCGAGGCGCTCGGAGCCTATCACCTCCTCGCCAAAAACCGCCGCATCGCGGATACCATCCACGAAGCCAGCCGCCAGTGCCCCGAAATCCGCCAAGCCATGCATCTCTATTACCCGGATGTCGGCCCAGCCCAGTGACGACCGTGCAAAAACTGTTAATTGGTTACTTTTTCGTCACATTCGCCATTTCCCTTGCTACCCCAGCCTCAGCGTGGTGAGCATCCGCCCCACCATGACCACCCTGCTCCCCTTTCTCGCCGCTCTTTCCGATGCCAGTCGTCTGCGCCTTCTTTTCCTCGTGCAGGAGCATAAAATCACCGTCGCCGAGCTTCGTCCCATCCTCGGCCTGGGTGATGGCGATCTCGCCGCGCATGTGAAACAACTCGTCGAGATCGGCCTCATCAAAGCAGGCAAAGGCGGCACCCATCTCAAGCTCAAGCACAAGCACGCCGCCCTCCTCGGCAAGCTCTTCACCCACTTCAAAGTCGGCACCAAAAAAGACACCCAGTCCCAGAGCGACGCCAAAAAGCTCCACGACCTCCGCCACAAGAAACCCGCCAAGTCTGCCAAGCCCACCCAAAAAGCCGCCACCAAGAAAAAGGCCGCCAAGTGATCCCTTCCGGTTCAACCGTGAAGATGGCATGCATCCGCTGACGAGCCTGAACAGCTCCATGGACTCCCGGAAACCATGACACTCCGAGGCTTCCCGGTGCATACGGATCTGCCAACGACCAAGTGAACACAAAATCATGTCGGGCAAAATCATCGGAATGGCTTGATGCCCCATGATTTTATCTTTTCCTTACCCGTGAGAACGAGGAAGCGGGCAAGCTGGAGATAAAATCGGCAGCCAATCCGAACCAGTAACTAAGGCGTCTTGACGAGAATTCTGTGCTCAAGAAGGTGCCTGTAGATCTAAAACACTTTCTGGAGGAAGCCGATGCCACGAACTCATGCATGCGAACCTTTTGTCAGCTAGTTGCCTGACCCGGATGGCACTGAATTAAGCACATTTTAGGATGCGTTCGCGAGGTTGTCTTCAAGGCTGTAGAGGTGCCGCGTTTTGGTCGTGAAAGTGTATTTGTTCTGCCGGTCTTTGCACACAATCGGCTCATTGCGTCCAGGACGTGGCGGCACCTCGCCCAGCCAGCCACCCGCCTCACTCCACCTCGCTGCTTTTAAACAAGCTTTTCATTTTGCCCATCAGCTGCCGGGCGATACTCTGCACTTTCGCTGCCGCATCGGTGTCCGCCATGCGGGCGCGGGCCTGCTCCATGTTCATCTGGCGCTGCGCTACGGCACGGGACATGCACTCGGAGATCTCAGGTCGTTTGTTGATCAGCTGGACGATGGTCGGACGGTTGATCTCGTACACCACCGCGTTGGTCAGGGCCACGACGGTCGCGGAGCGCGGCTCGCCAGTCAGCAGAGACATTTCGCCAAAGAACTCGCCTGGGGACAACTGGCCCACTATTTCATCCGTCCCATTACCATGAAGGTCCACCTTCACATTGAGCAGCCCCTCGATGAGAATGAAGAGCGAGCTGCCCTCATCATTGCGGCGGAAAAAAGTTTCACCCGCGCTCAGTTGCAGGCGCTCCATTTCCGCCGCCATGTGGTTCAGTTCCTCTTCCGCCAGCCGCTCAAACAGAGTGATGCGGGAAAGCAGTGCCACCTTGTCCGTGACGCTGTGGCCTTGGAAGTGCTTGGCGGGCAGTTTGTCATAATAAACCTCCTCCTTGGTGTAGGCAGGTGTGATGCCCGCCGTCTGCAGATGCTGCAGTGCCGCAGTCAGCACCAGGTCACGGCTCGTGCTCGGCGAAAGTGGCTGCCAGGGATGAATCCAGTAGCGCAGGAGGTACTCCACCCCGCGTTTGCCCGTTTTGCCCACCAGCACCTTGGGCTCCTTGTCTTTGGAAAATCCCTCCTTCTGGCTCACCGCCTGCAAAGCGGAAAGCAGGATGTGGCGCACACGTTCCACCGGTACTGAGTAATCAATGGTGATCTCCGCCTGGTAGCGCGTCCATGCCGAAGGGCGGGAGATGTTGATCACTTTTTCCTCACCCAGGATCGAATTCGGCACCACCACGGTTGTGCCATCCTCGCAATTCAGCCGCGTGCAGCGCCAGCTGATCTCATCCACCCTGCCCACCGTGCCGCCGTCACCCGTGCTGGAGGGCACGATCAGCCAGTCACCAATGGCAAAGTTGTTGTCAAAGTTCACCGCCACTCCGGTGAAAACGTCAGACAGCAGGCTTCTCAGTGCCAGGCCCAGCACCACACTCCCAGCCCCCAGCGTGGCCAGAAACCCGGTGATGGGTTGATGAAAAATCACCGCCGCAATGCACAAACTGGCAATCATGTACACAAACAGCGTGCCGAGATCCTTCAGTATACTCGGCACCGGGCGGCCCAGCACCCGTACCAGCAGGCCACCCCAGAAGAACCGGCCCAAAATGCGGTTGACCAGCGAAGTCCCCACCAACCAGATCAGTGTTTGCGCTCCCAAATGCAGATGCTCGGCGTTTCGCGCACAAGCGCGCACAAGCACATGCAGATATGGCGGATAGTCTGCCGCCGCATGCTTGTCCAGATACTGGACGATCATCGGCCACTTATCGATCACCTCAAACAGCACCAGAAACAGCGCCAGCCTGACGATGAAAGAATGGGCGCGCATGGGTTTGTTTCGACTTTTGGTGGCTGACATTCGAGGGATTAAATTTAAAAACTATTGGGTTTAATCAGAACTGCGTAAACGATCACTGGGATAAGATGCCCATCTTTCAAGCAGGGAGCCGCAATGTTGCTTAACTGTCACATTGGGCCTTCATCATCCATGAGTTCTGCTGATCAATAGGTTGCATTGGGTCATCCATCGGCGCTCGGCCAGCAGGCACCATTCTCCCGCAAGCTCCCGACGGTAGTTCCCATCGCCTCAACCCTTCCTCCCCGTCTTCATCTGATACAAGAAGCGCCTCAATTTCGTCACCTCCTCCTCGCTCAACTTCGTCTGCCAATCACCCCGCTCACC
>Ga0114981_10000660_pt1 | contig 22371 bp, 17 predicted proteins | sample S_140806_MF_Meta_FD_87028 | JGI IMG/M metagenome (GOLD analysis project Ga0114981, IMG submission 87028) | Freshwater microbial communities from Lake Simoncouche, Canada to study carbon cycling - S_140806_MF_MetaG | ecosystem: Environmental > Aquatic > Freshwater > Lake | place: Lake...
CTCTCAGTTCGCAGGCGCGCCGAGCCCCGCCAGGACCTCCTCGATCTCCGCGATGAACGACCGGTCCAGCGGAAAGCTCACATCCCTCGCCGGCTCCGCAGAGACCGGACCGTCCGCTGAAAGGCGCTCCTAGGCGGGGGCGAGAATTTCCGCACCGGCATCGCCTGGTGCCGAGGGCGACACATGCCGATCGCAGGCGAAATCCGTTATCGGCGTCACCGAAAAATAGATCGCTGTCGCGCCCACAGCCCACAGCCCCAGCGCGAACAGGAGCCGCATCCAGAACCCCTTTACCCACGGAAGACGGCTGAACACCGGAGGAAGGAAAATCACCCCGGACATCACAGCCAGGGCGCAGATCAGGTAGCCAAACAGGAACGCCAGACAGGCCAGAAACTGCGAATGGTCGATCTGCACCAGCGCAATGAACAGGAAAAGGCCTGTCCCGCCGAAGACGAGGGAGGGAATCCAGGCCAGCACGCGGATGAAGGATCCGGTGGTCCGACCTTGCGAAGCAGCGTCGGGTTCTGGATCGGAACGATCGATGCGTGACATAAGCTTTGTTGTCCTCAGGGCGCGGCGGTTCGCGCGGATCATCTGACAACACGACCCATCGCAAAACCCCGTTCGCCGGTCAGTTAGCCATGTGACGATGCCGGTTTCAATCGCCGGTCGGGGCCCTGTCAGCTCAAATGCACCGGTCGGCAAGGCGTAGCGCTTAGACGGGTGGAGTGGCCCGTGCCAAAAGACTCACGATCCGCTCCGCTGGTTTGACTCATCGCCGGAGGGGATCCGAACGGTCGGTAAGGTGTAAGTGAGCTAACCGCTGTCTTTGCGGAACCTGGAGGATCTACTCGCCAGGCGCGGCATCGACATCTGCCATGAGACAGTGCGGCTTTGGTGGAACCGGTTCGGTCCGTTGTTCGCTGCGGAGATCCACCGAAAGCGCGTCCAGAAGATGCAAGCCTTCTCCCACTGGCGGTGGCGTCTTTGCGAAGTCTGCATGAAGATCAATGGCGAGATGCCTCCCTCGGGCGAACTGCACGGCTACCCGGGGCCGAAGTGGTCGGGTGGTGTCGTACGACCGGGTGATCGCGACCTGCCGACTGGGTCGGCAGCGTCTTGGCTACCTGCTGAGGGCGCAGCGCGCTCTCGAAGGCGGCAACTGGCGTAATCCGAAAATGGAGGATTCCCGCCTCGCGAACCGACCGAAGTCAGAGCCCTCGTGGAAGGCCACCCAGCCCGGACCCACGCGCCGACCCAGCGTTACGGCACTTCCGCCGCTCGCCTGCCGGCGTCCTGATTAGAGTGCCATTAGAGTGGTGGTGCCGCCCAGGTGACTCGAACACCTGACCCCCGCATTACCAGGGCGGGGGTTGGTCAGGTGGCCGATGGGCAGGCGGACGAGCGCCTAACGGATTGCGGCGGCCCCCCGACCGGCGGACAGGGCCTGCACCTCGGCCAGCGATGTCATCGCGTTGTCGCCCGCTGTGGTCATGGCCAAGGCCCCGTGGGCTGCGCCATAGTCTACGCCGACCTGGGGACCGAGACCCTGCAGGAAGGCAAAGGCCAGACCGGAGACGAAGCCGTCGCCGCCGCCGACCCGGTCCAGGACGGCGATCTCGCGCACCGGTGCCGCATGGCGCCTTCCACCCGCCCAAAGCACCGCGCCCCATCGGTTGACCGAGGCCGAGACCGGATCGCGCAGGGTGGCGGCAAAGATCCGGACGTTGGGCAGGTCCGCGGACGCGCGGGCGACGAGGGCGTCGAACGGCGCGGCATCGGTCGGGTCCTTGCGGGCGGCATGGCCGCCGATGCCGAGGCAGGATTCAAAGGCGTATTCGTCGCCGACCAGCACATCGACCAGCCCGGCGATCTCACGATTGACCCGCCGGGCGGCGTCCGGATCGGGATGGCTGGACCAGAGGCTGGCGCGGTAGTTGAGATCATAGCTGACCACCACGCCGTGCCGTTTTGCGGCGCGTATCGCGGCCAGGGTGGTCGCGGCGGTGCTCTCGGAAAGGGCCGCGAAAATGCCGCCGGTGTGCAACCAACGTACGCCCTCTCCGCCGAACAGGGCATCCCAGTCGACCTCGTCGGGCCGCATCTGGGAGGCGGCGGAGTTGGCCCGGTCCGAGGCCCCCAGCGCGCCGCGCACGCCGAAGCCGCGCTCGGTGAAATTCAGACCCATCCGGGTGTTGCGGCCGACGCCGTCGGCCTCGCGCCACAGGATGTGGGCGGTGTCCACGCCGCCCTGCAGGATCAAATCCTCGGCCAGGGCTCCCATCTCGTTGCGCGGCAGGGCCGTGACGACCGAGGTCCGCATCCCGAAGGTTTTGCGCAGGCCACGGGCGACATTGTATTCGCCGCCGCCCTCCCAGACCTGGAAGCTGCGGGCGGTGCGGATCCGGCCCTCAACCGGGTCGAGGCGCAACATGACCTCGCCCAGGGCGACACAGTCCCAGCGGCAGTCTTCGGCCGGACGAACGGCCAGCAGGTCTGTCATTTCATCAGCGAGGGCAGCCACAGCGAAAGTGCCGGGACGAAGGTGACCAGCATCAGGACGGCGAGGCAAGAGAGCCAGAACGGCCAGATGGTTTTCAGCGCGCGCGTCATCGGGATTCCGGCGATGGCGCTGCCGACAAACAGGACCGATCCGACCGGCGGGGTAATCAGGCCGATGCCGCAGTTGAGCAGCAGGATGACGCCGAACTGGACGGGATCCACGTCGAAGGCCTTGGCCACCGGCAGGAAGATCGGCGTGCAGATGATGATCAGCGGCGCCATGTCCATGAAGGTGCCGAGGATCAGGAGAATCACATTGATCAGCAGCAGGATCAGGATCGGGTTGTCGGTCAGGGTCTGCAGCAGGTCGACCATCAGGGTCGGCACCTGCATATAGGCCATCAGCCAGCCGAAGGCGCCGGCGCAGCCGATGATGAACAGGACCATGCCTGAGGTCCGGGCGGCCCCGAGACAGGCGGCCTTGAAGGCCGACCAGGTCATGTGGCGGTAGACCAGGCCGGTGACCACGGTGGCATAGACCACCGCGATCGAGGCGCTCTCCACGGCGGTAAAGACGCCCATCCGGATGCCGGTGAAGATGATGGCGACCAGCAGCAGGCCGGGGATGGCGGCGACCAGTCGGACGGCGATGGTGCGGAAGCCGGGGAAGGCCTCGGCCGCATAGCCGCGCTTGCGGGCCACGACATAGGCGGTGACCATCAGGGTCGCGGCCAGCAGCAGGGCCGGGATGATGCCGGCGGCGAACAGGTCGGAGATGGAGACCCCGCCTCCGGCCGCAGCCGAATACAGGATCATATTGTGCGAAGGGGGCACCAGCAGGGCCACCAGGGCCGCCGAGATGGTGACGTTGACGGCATAGTCGGCGTCATAGCCGCGCTTCTGCATCTGCGGGATCATGGTGCCGCCGACGGCCGAGACGTCAGCGATGGCGCTGCCCGAGACGCCGCCGAACAGGGTCGAGCCCACGACGGTGACCTGGCCCAGGCCGCCGCGGACGTGGCCGACCATGGAGGAGGCGAGGGCGATCATGCGATCGGACAGGCCGCCCTTCATCATCAGTTCCCCGGTGAAGATGAACAGGGGAATGGCCAGCAGGGCCACCGAGGTGATGTCAGACCCCATCTGCTGAAACACCACGATCGGCGGCAGGGCCAGATAGAGGACTGTCGCCAGGGTGGCGGCGAGAAGCGAGAAGGCGACGGGGACGCCGATGGCCAGAAGCACAAACAGCAGGCCGAAGAGGATGATGTATTCCATGCTCAGTCCTCGGCCTCGGTGTCGGTCCCGGGCGCGGGATAGTCGCCGGTCAGCAGGCGTTCGATCGCGAACAGCAGGATCAGCGCCCCGCCGAAACACAGGCCGGCGAATTTGAGGCCCGCCGGGAGCGGCGCGCCGGCCATGACGACGGACCAGTCATCGACCATCAGGGTCCCGCCGAGGACCATCAATCCGGCCCCGCCGGCGGCGGCGATCAGGCGGGAGATCGACTTCATCACCCATTGCCGGGGCCCCGGCATCGCGTCCCGCAAGGTCTGGAAGGCGAAATGGGTCTCGCGCCGGACAGCGACGGCGGCCCCGAACATGACGGCGAAACTCATCAGCAGCAGGGCGAGCGGTTCGGTCCAGCCGGGACTGTCGTTGAGCACATAACGGGCAAAGACCTGCCATGCCTGGATCAGGGCCATGGCGACGAGGGCAAGGCCCGCCAGCGCCATGGCCAGGCTGTCCAGGCCGTCGAGCGCGCGTACGCTTCCGCGTCGTGGTTCAAACATTCAACGCCCTCCCTGAGCGCCGTGAAAATGCGCGGCCGTTCAGGCGACCGCTGCGATCCGTTCGTGGAGCGCGCGCAGGCGCGGCTCGGCGAGATATCTGTCCAGCACCGGCCGGACGGTGGCGGCGAAGGCTTCCTTGTCGACCTCGGCGACCTGGACACCGGCAGCGATGACGGTGGCGCGGGCGGTGGCCTCGCGCTCGTCCCACAGGGCGCGCATGATCGGTACGGAGCGGCGGGCAACGTCGCGGACCAACGCCTGATCCGAAGCACTGAGGCGCTCGAGGCTGGCTTTCGACATCAGCAGGGCGTCCGGCGAGAAGGAGTGTTCGGTCTGGCTCCAGAACCGGGCGACCTCGAACTGGCGGCTGGACTGATAGCTGGGCCAGTTGTTCTCGGCCCCGTCGATCAGATGGGTCTGCAGCGACGAGAAGACGGCACCGAAGGTCAGGGGCGTCGGGTTGGCCCCCATGGCCCGGATCGAGTCGAGGAAGATGTCCGACTGCGGCGCACGCATCTTCAGGCCGCGCATCTGCCCCGGCTCGGTGACCGGGTGGCGGACATTGTAGAAGCAGCGCGGGGCGGCGTCATAATAGGCCAGACCCACCAGTCCCCGGCCTTCGAAGACGTTGAGCAGTTCGGTGCCGATGGCGCCGTCGACCACGGCCCGCACATGGTCGACCGAGCGATAGACATAGGGCAGGGCCAGCAGCCGGGTCTCGGGGAAGGCGTTGTTCAGGGCGGCGACGGCGACGCGGCAGATATCGACCGCCTGGAAGCGGGTCAGGCCGATGGAATCGTCCTCATTGCCCAGCTGTCCTGCCGGAAACTGGCGTATGCCGAGGCGGCCGTCGGTGAGGCGGCCCAGCTCCTCGCCCATCCATTTGACCGCGGTGACGGTCGGATAGTCGGCGGGGTGGACGTCAACGGCATTGAAGATGGTCTGGCCGCCGGCGACCGGGCGTGGGGCGCAGGATGCCAGGCCAAGACCGGACAGGCCTGCAAGACCGAGCGTGCGACGGGTCAGGCTCATGCGATGGCTCCTGTCGCCGGGACCGCGAGGCAGACGATGTGACCATCGGGTCCGAAATCGGCGACGGCGGCCTGTCCAGCGAGGATGTCGTGGACCCCGGTCGCCGCCCCCGTCGAGACCAGCTGGCCCGCCTCGAGACGTCGCCCGCGCCGGTGCAGCAGATTCAGCAGGAAGGCCAGGGAATCGAGCGGCCCGCCCGGAATCGCAGCCGCGCCGCCGCGCCCGATGACGATGTCATTGATGGACATGGTGCAGGTCAGACCGGACAGACGCTCGCGCCAGTTCGCGACCTCGCCGCCGAGGATCAGGCCCGCATTGTTGCCGAAGTCCGAGGCCGTGACGGCCGGACCGTGCTCATTGATGCCCGCGAAGGGGCTGCCGGCGATCTCCACGCCGATGAAGACCCGGGACACGAGCGGCGCGACCGTATCGACGGTCCAGTCGCTGCGGTCCGACGCGATTTCGCCGATCTCCAGCACATATTCCGCCTCGACCGCCGCGAAGCCGCCCTCGATGACGCCGAAGCGGGTCGGGGTGTGGCCGGCCGTCCAGACGCTGCGCGAGAAAATCGGTCCTGCCAGCCGCCCGGCACCGAAGCGCACGTCATGCGGGGCGTTGATGCGGCCCAGTTTCCAGCCCGCGATCCGGTCCGGCCAGGCGGCGATGGCCTCGTCCTGGATGGCATAGGCCGCCTCGAGCGATGCGGGTTGGACGCCGGGGTAATCACCGAGCGCCCGGCCGCCGCGACGCGCGCCGACAAAGGCGCGCGCGATCGGCGAAGTCGCGGAATTGTCGTATGCGTGGCTCACGCAGCCTCCCTGTTGCGGCAGACATTGCGCAGGAAGGAAACCGGTGTCAATTTGAATCCGGCGGGGCCCCGTTCGGGATCCCGGGAAGGTCGCGGATCACAGCGACGACGGATAGGATGGAACGCATGACCCTGAACCGCTTCATCGTCGGCCTGGCCGCCCTTGTCATGGCGTTCGCCACGCCGCTCGGGGCGAATGCCCAGATCCTCAACTTCCTGCGGGGTAGTCCCGCGCCGGAACAACCTGCCGCCGAGGCCCCGCTGACCGCCTTTCCAGGGGCCCAGGGCTGGGCCGCCCAGACACCGGGCGGGCGTGGTGGTCGCATCATCCGTGTCACCAATCTGGACGCCGCTGGACCCGGTTCACTGCGTGAAGCCATCGAGGCCGAGGGGCCGCGGATTGTGGTTTTCGAGGTCGGCGGGGTCATCGACCTGGGTCGCCAGACCCTGCGCCTGCGTAATCCCTTCATCACCATTGCGGGCCAGACGGCCCCTTCGCCGGGCATCACCCTCATCCGTGGCGGCATGGACATCAGCGCGCATGACGTCGTGGTCCAGCACATCCGCATCCGTCCGGGCTCGGCCGGCGGCGAATGGATGAGCGGCTGGGACGAGGACGGCATCTCCACCATCGGCGCGTACAACGTCATCATCGACCACTGCAGTCTGACCTGGGCCACCGACGAGAACCTGTCGGCCTCAGGCCCGCGCTTCACCGGTTCGACGCCGGAGGAATGGCGTCGCGGCACCAGCCACAACATCACCTTCTCGAACAATCTGAACGGCGAGAGTCTGGCCTATTCGACCCACTCCAAGGGCGAGCACTCAAAGGGGTCGCTGATCCACGACAATGTCACCGGCCTGCTGATCGTGGGCAATCTTTACGCCCACAACTATGAGCGCAGCCCCCTGTTCAAGGGCGGGGTGCACGGGATCATCGTCAACAACCTGATCTACAATCCCGGCCCGCGCGCCATCCACTACAACCTCGCGCCGGAAGAGTGGGGAACCGTCCCGTTCGAGGTCGGCAAGATGACGGTGATCGGCAATGTTCTGCGGGCCGGGCCGTCGACGCCGGTCGATCGGCTGGCCTTCATGATGATCGGCGGGGCCGGCGATGTGGAATACTACGGCCGCGACAACATCGCCGTGGACCAGGTCGGCGAGCCGCTGCGCATGTTCGGCCGCTACACCACTACCAACGCCCGGATCATCCAGACGCGCCGCCCGCCGGTCTGGTGGGAAGGCCTGACCCCGATGCCCGCGGTGGATGTCCAGCGCGCCGTGCTTTCGCAGGTCGGGGCCCGTCCCTGGGACCGCGATATGCGTGATGTGCTGCTGATTGCCGAGGTGGCCGAGGGCCGGGGCGAGATCATCGATCACGAGCGTGAGGTCGGTGGCTATCCGGCCGTGGTGGAGGCGACCCGCAAACCGTTCAATCCTGACGACTGGGACCTGCGCTTCATGACGCCCCTGCGCGATGATGTGCTGGATCGTCCGGCGGTCCGGCGCGGGACGTAGGCGCTGACACGGCGGACGGCAGGGGCTAAGGACTGCCCTCGACCGGAGAGATGGCCTCAGTGAACGAACCCCGACGGACCGGTGGCAAGCCCGCCACCATAAACGACATCGCCCGGCTGGCCGAGGTGTCGAAGAAGACCGTCTCGCGGGTCATCAACAACTCGCCCTTCGTCAAGGAAGAGACGCGCAAGCGGGTCGAGGCGGTGATCGCCGAACATGGCTACAGCCCCGATCCGCAGGCGCGGGGCCTGGCCTTCCGGCGGTCATTCCTGGTCGGGATGATCTATGACAATCCCAGCCCGAACTATGTCGTCAACATGCAGCAGGGCGTGCTGGATGCCGTGCGGGGTGCCGGGCTGGAACTGGTCGTCCACCCCTGCAACCGGGGGACCGGCGCCTTCCTGAACGACGTCCGGAACTTCATCGTCCGGCAGAAGCTGTTCGGCGTGGTCATGCCGCCCTCGGTGTCCGAGGACGACCGGGTGGTGGCGATCCTGAAGGAGGCTGACTGCCCCTATGTGCGGATCGCCTCAGTGTCTCTGGACGAGCCCGCCCGCATGGTGGTGACGAACGACAGCCGCGGCGCGGCCGAGGCGGCGCGGCATCTGGCCGGGCTGGGCCATACGCGGATCGCCTTCATCTCGGGGCCGGATACGTTCCGCTCATCGCATGAACGGGGGCGGGGATTCGCCGAGGGTCTGGCGGAGCATGGGCTGACGCTGGATCCCGCCTATGTCCGACGCGCGGCCTATACGTTCGAATCCGGCGTTGAAGCCGCAACGGAATTGTTGGCCCTGCCGCAGCGTCCGACCGCCATCTTCGCCGGCAATGACGAAATGGCCATCGGGGTGATGAAAGCCGCGCGTGACGCCGGTCTGGACGTGCCGGGCGACCTTTCGATCGTCGGGTTCGACGACCTGCCGATGGCCTCGCGCGTCTGGCCGAACCTGACCACCGTCCGCCTGCCGATCCGTGACATGGGCCGCATGGCCGCCGAGAAACTGACCGCCGGACTCCGCGGTCTCGACCCCGCCACCCTCGTTCAGCCCGAGGTCGATCCGTCGCTGGTGGTGAGGGATTCGACCGCGGCTCCGGGAGACCGCCTGCCGCGCCGCTGACGCGGTCGCGCGTCAGCCGCCGACCAAGCCCCGGATGTAGTCGCGGATGCCTTCGTCCGTGGCATTGGCGAAGAAATGCTCCTGGAAGCGTTCGCCGGCGACGGCGGCCTTCAGCAGGTCCTGGTCCACGGACTTCAGCACGGTCAGCATGTCGTGGCAGCTGGCGGCCTTGAGGTCCTTCAGGATGCCGCGGTTCTTGCGCATGATCTCGGCCCGTTCCTTGGGGTAGCCGAGGCCGCGCTCGCCCTCGAACAGCTTGCGATAGCAGTCCTGCAGGTTCAGCTCTGCCGCCCAGCCGAAGCCCTTGGCATAGGGCATGGAGATGGCGTTGCCGTCGTTGATCTGGCCGAACAGGAAGGCGTCGGTGGGGTCTATGACCAGGCCGCAGAACACGCCCGGCATGGCATTGGCGGCCAGCATCGAGCCCATGCCGGTGCCGCAGCCGGTCACCACGAAGTCCGCTGCACCCGAGTTCAACAGGATGCCGGTCAGAAGGCCGTTCATCACATAGGTCAGGGACGCCTTATCCTCGGGCGTGTACATGCCGTAGTGGAAGACCTGATGGCCCTGGGGCTCGACGACGGCCGTCAGGGCCGTGTGGACGATCTCGCTCTTGGCGGCCTGGCTGTTCTCGATAATGAGGGCGATTTTCATGGATTTTTCTCGAGGCAGGGGGATGGGGCGGACCGCCGACCATCGTTTGCATAAGCTTATGACACCGGTTACCTATCGGCACAATCCGCGGCAAGCGCGCGCGACAAGGGCAAGCTGAAATGAGCGTCTCCTTCGACCTGACCGGGCGAGTGGCCATGGTGACCGGTGCCAATACCGGTCTGGGCCAGGCCATCGCCGTCGGACTGGCGCAGGCCGGGGCCGATATCGTCGCTGTGGGCCGTTCGGCACCGACCGAAACGGCGGCCATGATCGAAGCGACCGGACAGGTTCTGCACGCCATCCCTGCTGACCTTTCGTCCATCGCGCCCGTTGCCGACGTCGTGGCACAGGCTGTTGCGTCCGTCGGTGTGATCGACATCCTGGTCAACAATGCCGGTATTATCCGCCGCAACGACAGCCTCGACTTCACCGAGGAGGACTGGGATGCGGTCATCGACACCAATCTGAAGACCGCCTTCTTCCTCAGCCAGGCCGTGGCCCGGACCTGGGCGACGACGGGCCGGGGCGGCAAGATCATCAACATCTGTTCGATGCTCAGCTTCCAGGGCGGTATCCGGGTGCCCTCCTATACGGCGTCCAAGAGCGGCCTGGCCGGGCTGACACGGCTGCTCGCGTGCGAATGGGCGTCGAAAGGCATCAACGTCAACGCCATCGCCCCGGGCTATTTCTCGACCAACAACACCGAGGCGCTGCGCGCGGACGAAACCCGCAACCGCGACATCCTTGCGCGGATCCCGGCCGGCCGCTGGGGCGATCCTTCAGACATCAGCGGCGCGGCGGTGTTTCTGGCCTCGGATGCGGCGGCCTATGTCCACGGCACGGTGCTGGCGGTCGACGGCGGCTGGCTGGCGCGCTGATCAGAGACTGTTCAGCCAGTACTCGAGATTGGTGAAGCCGTCACCGTCACGGTCGGTGTTTCCGTCGGCCGAAACCGCCGGGTCCAATCCCTGCGCCCGTTCCCAGTCATCCGGCATGCCGTCGCCGTCGCTGTCGATCCAGGGGGATCCCGACTCCAGTGCCGGCCAGCCGCCGACCTGGGCCTGACTGTCAATGATCTGGCCGGTGCGGTTGCGGACGCCGTCGATGATGCGGGCGTCGACCGGGTCGCGGACCGGCCCCGCCCCGACATGGGCCAGCACCCGGATCTCGGCCTCGGCCGCCGTCTCGCCGGCGGCCTCCGCCCAGTCCGGTCGGGCCCCGAGCCGGTAGTCCGGGCGGTCCGAATCCTTCACCAGACTCCAGGGATCGGCCGGGAGGCTGCCGTCCATGGTGTTGCCCTCGAACCAGGCGCGGGCCAGCGGATTGGATTCCTCGAACGCCCATCGCCCCGTCGTGTCCGGCCCGGGAATGTAAGCATTGCCGATGAAGGCATAGGCCGACCGGCTTTCGGTGTCGGCATTGTAGCCCGCATGGCCACCGCTCCAGTCGTAGAAGACGTTCGACCGGAACTCGATCCGGGGACCCTCGGGGTCGACGGACGGCGGATTGTAGTTGCCCGGCCGCGGCATCCGCGCCCGGTGCGCGGCCCACAGGTTGTGATGGAAGGTCATGCGGGCACCGTGCCCGCCGCGCACCAGCGAGCCATAGCCGTGCTCGCCCTTGGCATGACCGGACGCGTTGAGCGATTCCGCGATCAGGGACCACTGGACCGTCACATCGTAGATGCCCCGCTCCGGCGGGTCATAGCGGCTGCCGACCGACAGGGTTTCATCGATCGACCAGGAGGCGGAGATGTGGTCGAGGATGATGCGCCGGCCGCGGGTGATGGAGACGGCGTCGGCCTCGACCCCGCTCTCGTCGCCGAGACGGGAACGGATATGCCGGATCACGACGTCGTCCGCGGCCACGATCAGCGGCTGGTCGCGCAGGGTGATGCCGCCGCCCGGGGCCGTCTGGCCGGCGATGGTGATGCGGCCGCGCCGGACGGTCAGGGGCGAGCTCAGACGGATCACGCCGCCGATGTCGAAGACCACGGTACGGGGGCCGTCAGCCTCGACCGCCGCCCGCAGGCTGCCGGGACCGGAATCGCCCAGATGGGTCACGCGCAGCACCGACCCGCCGCGCCCGCCCAGGGCGAACCGGCCCGCGCCTTCTGCACCCGGGAAGGCCAGGGTGGGCTCAAGGCTCTGTGCGGCCGCCGGGTGTGTTCCCGCGGACACGTATATCGCAGTTACCGCAAGGCCATGGAGGATGCGACATCGAAGCGCGCTTGCGAAAACACGGATCATCAGGTTAGGTTCATCATTGCTACCGGTGTCAGACATTCTTTCTCGCAGATATGACACCGGTGTCAAACGATTGGGCCAAACGCGCCGGGTCGCAATAACACATAGACCGGGGCTACCTCGGCGTTCTGTATGCCCAATGGGAGGGAGCATATCATGCAAGCCATTCAGCCGGGGATGACCCGCACTCTTCGCCGCAGCCTGTTCGCCGGAGCCTCGGGCCTGGCCGTGGCCCTGTCGCTCGGCGTGGGCGCGGCCGCAGCCCAGACCGTCCCGCCCCAGCAAGAGGCCACCGAGATCGACGAAGTCATCGTCACCGGTTTCCGCGCGAGTCTGACCGCCGGCCTCGACGCCAAGCGGCGTGACGCCAACGTCATCGACGTCATCGTCGCCGAGGACATCGCCGACTTCCCGGACCTGAACCTGGCGGAATCGATCCAGCGCGTTCCGGGTGTCGCCATTGACCGTGACGCCGGCGAGGGCCGTTCGATCACCGTCCGCGGCCTCGGCTCCGACTTCACCCGCACCCGTATCAACGGCATGGAGGCCCAGGCCACGGCCGGCGGCACCGATTCCTCGGGCGGTGCCAACCGCGGTCGCGGCTTTGACTTCAACGTCTTCGCCTCCGAACTCTTCAGCCGCATCACGGTCCGCAAGACCGCCGCCGCCGAGACCGAAGAGGGCTCGCTGGGTGCCACGGTCGACCTTCAGGCGACGCGCCCGTTCGACTATGACGGCTTCACCATGGCTGCCTCGTTCCAGGGTGGCTACAACGACCTGTCGGAGTCCTGGAGCCCGCGTACGGCCTTCCTGATCAGCGACCGGTTCGGCGAGAACGATCAGTTCGGGGCCCTGGTTTCGGTGGCCTACAGCGAGCGTGACTCGCTTGAGGAAGGCTTCAGCTCGGTGCGCTGGGCTCCGGCTGCAGCGCCGGGCGCCACCAACAGCGGCGGCTTCTGCTCGCCGGTCGGTCTCGCGCCGGTCAATCCCACCGGAACGTCCAACGGTGCGAGCGCCACCAACTGCGCCACCGGCGTCCTGCGCCCGGCCAATACGGCCGCGAACATCAACGCCTACAACATCGCGAACCAGGCCAATGTCTTCATCCCCCGTCTGCCGCGTTATGGCCGCCTGAGCCATACCCAGGAGCGGCTGGGCGTGACCGGTGCCTTCCAGTGGCGGCCGGCCGACAGCACGACGATCTCCCTGGACGTCCTCTATTCCAAGCTGGATGCAACCCGTCGGGAAGACTTCCTTGAGTCGCTTTCGTTCAGCCGCAACGCTGCGGCGGGCGGTCAGACCCAGATTCACGTCCGCGATGCCGTCGTCGAGAACGGCATGCTGGTCTATGGCCTGTTCGACAACGTCGACATCCGGTCGGAGAGCCGCTTCGACGAACTTTCGACCGAATTCCTGCAGTGGAGCCTGACGGCCGAGCATGACTTCAGCGACCGCCTGCGTGGCAGCTATTACTATGGCCGGGCGGAGTCGAATTTCGACAATCCGATCCAGACGACCGTCACCCTCGATCGCTCCAATACCCAGGGCTATTCGTGGGACTTCCGCGGCAACCCTGACGCCCCGGTGATCAACTACGGCTTTGACGTCACCAATCCCGCAAACTGGGAATGGCGTCCGTCGACCGCCGGTGTCCCGCGGTCGGAAATCCGCCTGCGGCCCAACGGTGTCGATACCCTGTTCGAGTCGTTCCAGGGCGACATCGAATACGACGCCCAGGACTGGCTGACGTTCAAGGCCGGCATCAATTGGAAGAGCTACTCCTCTGCCTCGTTCGAGCAGCGCCGCACGGACGAGACGGTGGTTCCGGTCCTGCCGACCGGCACAACGGTCGCCAACATCTCGAACCTGCTGACCGGGTTCGGTGTGAATCTGGTCCCGGCCGGTACGGATACCCGGTGGATCCGCCCGGATCTCGATGCCATCGCCGCCCTGTTCAACATCTACTGCAACTGTGACACGGGCGTTCCGGGCGGGGATTTCCGCCTGACGGGGATCACCAACGGCAACGCCCGCGGCGGCAACCGAAACATCGAGGAAGAGGATTTCGCCGCCTATCTGCAGGCCGATTTCAACACCCTTCTCTGGGACATGCCCTTCCGGGGCAACGTCGGCGTGCGTCAGGTCCAGACCGTGCTCAATGCCGAGGGTTACAGCTCGACCGGTGGCGGTACCCTGGTGACCGGCGAAAACGAATACATGGACACCCTGCCGTCCATGAACCTGTCGCTTGAGCCGGTTGAGGATCTGATCCTGCGCTTTGGCGTGGCCAAGGTCATGGCCCGGCCGCAGATCGGCAACACCCTGGCCGGCACCAACTATCTGGTGCCCACGACCTCGCTGGCCGCTACCGGTCCGAACTTCACCGCTGCGATCGGCAATGTGAAGCTCGAGCCCTTCCGTGCCACCACCTACGACCTCAGCGTCGAATGGTATTTCGCCCCGGAAAGCCTGTTGTCCTTCGCCTATTTCTACAAGGACATCGACACCTACATCCAGATCCTGCGCCAGGACCTGCCCTATGCCAGCCTGACGACGCTGAACCCCTCGGCCTTCGATCCCGCCTTCTGCACCGGCGTCTGCACGGCCAGTACGGTGTTCCAGCTGACCGCCGCGGTGAACACCGAAGGCGGCCCGCTGAAGGGCTTTGAGGTCAGCTACCAGCAGCCCTTCCGCTTCCTGCCGGGCCCGCTGTCAAACCTCGGCGTCCAGCTGAACTACACCCACGTCGAGTCCGAGATCGACTATTGCGCCAACGCCCTGTGCACGGTGTTCCAGACCGCAGACCTGGTGAATCTGTCGCCGGCCTCCTGGAACGCGACCCTGTACTATGAGGACGACGCCTTCTCGGCGCGTGTCTCGGCGGCCTCGCGTGACGGCTACATCCAGAACGTCCCGGGCCGGAACGGCAACTCGATCGAAGGCAAGAAGGAGACGCTCAACATCGACGCCTCCGCCGCCTGGCAGATCAGCGAACAGGTCGAGGTGACGTTTGAAGCCCTGAACCTGACGGACGAGGAGAACCACCAGTTCGTCGGCGACGGCCTGGATCGCGAAAGCACCTCTGTCTTCCACCACACCGGCCGGCAATATTTCGTCGGTGCCCGCTACCGCTTCTGATCTCTCCTGATCATGACGACTCCAGCGCCGCCGGTTCCCTGAACCGGCGGCGTCTTCTTTTCCGGTCCTGTCAGCCCCCACCGGATTCGCCCGCCCGAATGGGGTGATCCAGAGCCCGGGCATGGCCGGTACTGTCGGGTTGGCGCCACGACGTCGCCACCCGCCCCGCCCGGCCTGATTCCAGCAACCGTGGCCGGCAACCCCCGGGAAGCCCTCTCTCCTTGCCGGAAGCCACCCGGTCAGGACCCGCGCGCCGACCCAGCGTTACGGCACGTCCGCCGCTCGCCTGCCGGCTTCCTAGTTAGAGTGCCGTTAGAGAGGTGGTGCCGCCTAGGTGACTCGAACACCTGACCCCCGCATTACGAAGGCCAAGGAAGGGCAGGGTGAAAAGTTTTATAGTTCAGTTGCTTGATGCCAATTATCGGAGCGCGTTTCACCACCACCCAGCCTCTTCCCAGTCTGGGCTGAGGGGTCGGTGGGGGCGTTTCCTAAGTTGCGCGCTTTAACGTGGGAAACGCAGAAATTTCGACCTGCGCCATACCTGCAGACCCGGTGCAGGAGCACGGCTGAAAACTGTGACCGCAAGGTGGCTTGATCCGTCCGTCCGCGCGAGCGGCGGATTCTGGCTGGTCCTGGAGGCGTTTCAGGGAGTGACGTCAGTCACGTCATTTTGCTTGCCCAAAACGGGTTTCACTAAACGTCATCTCCGTCAGCGGCTGAAGCTGAGTTTGCCGGAGACTGTTTGTGTGTCGGCCTGACAACCCCTGCATGACAGGCATCAGGCATCAGGCTGCAGCTTCCTCGGCGAGCTTCTTCCTGGCCCGGCCGCGACCGAAGCTGTAGACGGCAAAGGCGATGATCCCGCCGATGATCAGGATGGCAACGGTCAGCAGCGGCCGGAAGGCTAACCAGGCGACGGCGATCGCGACCGTGCCGACCAGCATCCCCAGCACAAAGCCGATCAGCCCTGTACCCATCCGAACAATAGTCCCGGCCAGTGGCAGGACATCGGCCAGCACGCCCAATGGCGCAAGGACCATTCCGAAACCGGCCATCAGCAATACCATACCGACCAGACGGATGATCCATGTCAGGGCTGCGTTGGCGTCCTGGGCCCCCTGAAACATTTCGGATGCGGGGACGTCTCCACCACTGACCAGCAGCAACTCCTCCCCGTTGGAGGTGCGGTAAGGCAGGAAGCCGTCGCCGTTCTGAAGAGCCACCACGCTGGTTTGGGTTGCGGGCGTGATTTCATAGCCGATGCGGACGTCGCCGACGACGGGCACGGTCGGGTTCTCTGCGATGACGATCTGGTTGGCCGAGATCGTGATGGCCGCGGTGTCGTCCATCGCGGCCTGAACGGCAACGAGATCCTCGTCCGACAGGGGCGCGGGCTGGCCGCCGTCCATCTGGTTCAGAACGGCCTCATCCAGCCGGAACGCGCCGAGTGTCGCGTCCTCGGCGACAATCCGGGTGCTCTCGACAGTGAAGGCCGGGTTCTCATGGCCCGCCGGCGATTCGAACCCGCTGGAATCCAGCGCCTGAGCGGACCAGACCTTGGTATAGGTATAGGTGGTGACGGTCTCCTCGCCGCCGCCTAGTTTGGTCCGACTCTCGCTCTTCGACTCTTCCTGCCACTGGTACATCTCGACGTTGCGGGCCAGGCTGACGCCGGTCGCGGTGATGCCAAAAGCGGGGTCGCTCAGGGGCTCGACCACGGCGACCATACCCGTGACATGGACCAGCTTCTGATCGTTGGCCGGATCGATGGGATCGGCTGGTGCCTCGACAACCAAGCCGGCCCCTTCAGACAGACCCCTTTCGGTATTGACCGCCCGGCCCTCATTCCAGAACAGGCCGCCGACGCATCCGACGATCAGGATGAGGCCAATGATGACTCCCGCGAAGGCTGAGCCGACGCGCGAGAACCAGGAGGTCCTCGTCGTTTTGGTTATGACGTCAGGCATTGATTTCCCCCCGGAAACATGGCGCGCGATTTACCGCGATCAATGTGCGATCCGCACCGCTTTATATCACCTCATGCCGGGGGACCGAAAAGGGCCCGGGCGCAGCTGCGCAGGCAGACCAGGAAACAGGGCCCGGCCTCCCGGTCCACGGCCGGTCAAGACAGCTTGCCTATTGAAATACCAGCGCGCGTGGCGTGGGGGAAATCAGTCCGCGGCCAGGACGATCAACCGGTCCTCTGGCTCGTAGGACAGACGTGCCGACTTCGACGGATTGACCACGACACCGCCCATGTTGCGGCTGTCGTCGGCGTCGTCAGTGCGCCTGCGGCGGTAGCCGATGGCGGTTTCGCCGCGACGGCGGGCGGCTTCCGCGATGGTGTAGAAACTGACCGGCAGGTCCAGATCGACGTAGTCGCCGATGGGCCTCATGTAGATTTCCGAGCCGTCCTCATCCAGCAAATCGTCGAAGATGGCGGAAAGATATTCGTTCTCGGACGCTTGGGCCAGCATCAGACTGACCAAACGGTTTGACACTACGAAGTCGTCGGCGCGAGTGACCTCGGCCAGCTCGCGGTTTCGGATGTCGATCATCTCCGAGACGACGCTGATATGCTCCCCGAGTCGCTCGGACAGTTTGCGCAGATGCAGCAGGGTGATCAGCGTCCGTGTGTCGGCCGACTGGGCCTCCATATGGTCGGAATAGCCGAGAACCATGATGCTGTCGTAGGTCAAGGGCTCCAGTGCCTCCAGGGAGGCGGCGTGGCTGGTGTCGATGATCCGGGCCTCGACTTTCATGTTCCCCGAGCCGAGGGGCATGTCCTGAACCGCCTCGACGAGGCCAGGAACGTCGCCGGCGATGGTCAGGAGCGAGCCGGCCTTGACGTAGCGGGACAGCTCGCAGGCGATCAGTGGACCGCGTCGATTCCAGCCGATGATCAACACCCGCTCGGCGGTGCGCTCGATCGTCGTCGGTTTGCGAATGGCGGCCGCGTCCAAGGCGTCGTCGGCCATGGGGCTGAGCCGGATGGCGGCGTCATCTTCGGCGATGATGATGGCCCGGCTGCCGGCGGTGATGACCTCCTCCATGGGTGGGTTCATCCGCACCCGGCCGTCGGGGTAGCGTAGCCCGATCAGTGCCGAGTCCCCATAGCCCATGACGGCGTCGCCATAGGTCACGCCGACCAGCTCCTCGAGTTCGGTGGTGTAGATTTCGCAGCCGTCGAAATCGAGCAGTTCGGAATAGACCGCTGACAGCCCGGCCTGTCGGCTGGACTGCACCACGATGCGGGAGATCAGGTCGTCGGCCAGAACCAACTGGACCTCATCCCCACCGACGATGCGGGCCACCTCGGCGTTGTCGGCGCTGCGAAGTTCGGCTGCGATGCGATAGCGCTCCATCCGCCGCTGGGGGTCGTTGGTCAGCGCCAGAATGGTCTTTATCACCTGGCTGTCGGGGTCGGCGGCACCCTCTGGCGAAACGACGATGATGGAGCGGCAGGTCTGGGCGTTGACCAGGCTGAGGTCGAACAGGTCCGTGGGGTCGCCGTTGCGGCAAATGATGCGGGTGTTGCCGAGATCGCCGACCTTGTCGGCGATCTCGTCCTCCATCTCGACCTTGTCCTTGTTGGACATGATGACGATGCGAGGCTTCTTCCGGCTGGCGTTGGCGATGACCAGTTCTGAAAGGATGTCGAAGATCGACGGCGACCAGTTCAGGATGACGGTGTGGTCCGTCTCCAGAACCCTCGAACGGCCCTTGCGCAGTCCCTCCAGTGCCGAGTCCAGCCCGGCAGAGATGATTGAGATCAGGGCCGAGAACACCAGAATGCCCATCAGGGTCACGAACAGGGTAATGATGCGGAAAACCCAGCCAGAGTCCCCACCCATGGTCCCGGCGTCCATGGTTCGCATCAGCGACTGCCAAGCCGCCTCACCAAAGTCGAAGCCGCCTTCCGGCCCGATTCGGGTCAGGGCGAGGATCGACGCCGCAAGGGTTATCGTGACCAGTGACACCAGCGCCAGCCATCCCGCCAGCGCCACCGGCCCGGCCGCCATGCTCTTGTCGAAGGCGTAGCGAAGGCGCTCGCCGAGCGTCACCTCTCCAGCCGGCCCCTTGGTGGTCGAGACCTTGGCAGCGGTCTGTTTCGATGCGCTGCGTGCAGCGTTGGCGCGGATAAGCGAGCCCATGATTGCAGTTCCCCCGCGCGCCCAAATGGACGATGCCCTGGTCTTCGCCGACCCCAATGGACGGCGATCGCATCCCGCTGACGACCTCTGCTGCGCCTCGGAACAAGCCCGGCTCCTCTACGACGGAACCCAAGGCTGGATACAGCCGAAAATTGCCAGCCGGTCATCAATGGGCGCCAGTGCTCCAAAGCCCTGGGAAGGCCAACCAGATCGCTGCGACGCCACATGGCCGGTGCCAAAGCGGACGGCCAATCGTGCGTTTCACCACATGCTTCCCCGACGCATTGACCTGGATGGTTGCCATCAGCCGGTTCGACCGGCCGCTGAGTTTTTGTTTAGACATTTGCTTTCCCTTGGCGTGCCGGGACAAAAATCTTCCGCTGTTCAAGTCGCGACCTTCGCGACATATCTGCCGGCACCTGGCCAGTACGGTGATGGAGGGATTCATGTCGAGACAGATCGCGGCGGTGCTCGTTGGAGCCTCTACGGTTTGGTTTCTGGGCTGCTATGAGCCGGTCCAGGCCACTGACGTGGCTCCGGGTGAGCGCGTGCCCGCTCGCGAAGCCTTTGGGCTGCAAAGTTCAGGCCCATTCGACCAAACTTGCTCATACCGGAACGCAGCCCAACCGGACGAGGACGCCGCTGAAGAAGTCTCCTGCACGATGCGATATGTCTCCACGGACGATGGCATTCGCTACACGTTCCGCTTTGGTGGCAGGATGGTCACCATAGACAGGAGCGGTGAGATCGCGAACGGTCTCTGGCGCGGGACCAAGATTGACGGGCGGCCAGCCGTATCGTTGGAACTCTGGCGCGGCAGCTACGTCGCCGTGTCCACCGATTTGGGCGTCACTTTCGAGTGGCGTGATCGGGATAGTCCCAAATTCCCTGCCAACTGAAGCCTGACGACCCGGCTCAGGGGATCAACCTCCGAGGTGCTGTGCCAACCGTTCAGATCGAACTGCAGCGATGATCTCGGCCGGGGGTTGGCGAGACCTCCAACCCATCTCCCCATTCGCTGACTTCGAGTATGACGAGAACCCGGCCGGGATCCTCCCGCATCAGCGGGCACCCTGGCCAGCCAAATCGGTCCAAAAACGAAAGCGGCGGCCCCTTCTCCGGGAGCCGCCGCGTCGTATCGGATCAGGCAGGGACGCTTATTCTTCTTCTTCTTCTTCTTCCTCGTCTTCTTCTTCGTCCGCGTCGTCGTCTTCGACGTCAAGGTCGTTCAACTCACAGAGGTCGACGTTGAACACTTCTTCAGTGTCGCCGTCGTCGTACACCGCTTGCAGGTCGTATTCGCAGTCTTCCAGATCGTCTTCAACCGAGATATCGGCGGTTTCGCCAGGGCCGATCTCTTCACCGTCCAGGATATCAACGTCCCAGGTGTCGTTCGACGACTCACCGACCCTCAGTTCGATCATGGTCGCGGTACTGTTATTGGTCAGCGAGAACGCGACGTCCTGCGCGACCGCATTGGTCCCGAACATCAGAGCGGCAGCGGATGTCGCACAGAACAGTTTTCTCTTCTTCATTTTCGTAGTCCCCCAAAAGACCGGCGGGATGCCGGATAGAAAGCTTTGCGAGTGTGTCACGCGGGCAAATGCCGCGGGGATCGTTGAAATATTTCGGCTTTGTAGGCACCGACCGTGAGTTACGGAACCTGACGTTCCCGCAGGCTCGCCTCAGCCCTCCTCGACCACGAGGTCCTCGCCATCGAGCTCACAGAAGTCCACACTTCCGATCTGGATCGACTCGCCGTCCGTGAAGTCAGCGCGGATATCGTAGACGCATTCATCCAGGCCATCATCGATCGAGATGTCGAAGGTTTAACCCGGCGCAAGCACGTCTGCGCCGAAGATGTCCTCCTCCCAGTCATCCGTCGACGGCAGCGAAATGTAGAGTGACAGCAGCGTGCGCTCTGTCGCGTTCGACAGCGTGAAATTGATCGGGTCGGTCTGGGCGTTGGCGGCAGGCACGAACAGTGCGGCGGACATGGCGCCCGCAGCCAGAAGACGTTGCAGCATGGATTGGGTTCCCCTCGGCATGGACACGGCGTCCATTCCGAGCCGTTAGCTATTTCAGTTAGACGCAAGTCTCAAGGCCTCGGGATCTGACAGCCTGCGCGATAATCCGTCGGGTCTCGCCCCCGGGAACCCGGATCATGGCGGCCCTGATCTGGACGAACTCGGCCTCGGCCTGAACGTGGTCGCAACACTGAGCGCCGTCCAGAAGCGGACATCGTCAATGGCAGTTCTGGGTCGAAAGCGGTCCCTGGCTTCAGCGCGGAAAGCGGACTCTAGACGTGCGGTCCCAGCATCATCACTGAGCCCGTCCCTTGCGGAAGGCCACCCAGCCCGGACCCGCGCGCCGACCCGGCGTTACGGCCCTTCCGCCGCTAGTCCGCCGGCTTCCTGCTCAGAGTGTGGTTGGAGTGATGGTGCCGCCTAGGTGACTCGAACACCTGACCCCCGCATTACGAAGGCTAGTCTAGGCCCGGCCGGAAAGCCTTGCGGACAAAGGCTTTGAGCCGGTTTTAGGCGAGGTCCGGCACGCCAACCCAGCCTCTTCCCAGTTTGGCCTGAGGGGCCGGTGAGGGCGTTTCCCAAGTTACGCGCTTTAACGTGGGAAACGCGGAAATTGTCACCTACGCCATACCTGCAGACGAGTTGCCGCAGGACTGGTTGCGCCGCGCTGCGCGGCTGGATCAACCCAGTGAACAGACCTTTTCGGCCGCAGCGAAAGAAGCGTTGCGACTTTTGGTAACCGGTGTCATTTCTCCCCCGCCACCCTTCGGGAACCAGCCGTGACACAGCCTCTTCAACTTCACCCGGACCGACTTTTTCCCTCGGACCCGGACACCCGCGCGGTCGCTCGACGGCTGCATGCGGAAATTCGCGATCTGCCGATCATCAGCCCCCACGGGCATACGGATCCGTCGTGGTTCGCGAACAATGAGCCCTTCGCCAATCCCGCCGAACTGCTGATCACGCCAGACCACTACGTCTTCCGGATGCTGTTCAGCCAGGGCGTGGCAATGGAGGATCTGGGTGTGCCGCGCGCCGATGGCGGACCGGTCGAGACCGACAGCCGCGCCATCTGGCGTCGCTTCGCCGAACGATACCACCTGTTCCACGGCACCCCCTCCCGCATCTGGCACGACTGGGTTTACGCCGAAGCATTCGGGATCGACGTCCGGCTCAGCGCCGAAACGGCGGACCACTATTACGATGTGATCGACGCCGCGCTGAAGACCGAGGCCTTCCGCCCCCGCGCCCTGTTCGAACGCCACAATATCGAGGTCCTGACGACGACCGAAAGCCCGATCGACACCCTGGAGCATCATCAGACGATCCGCGGCTCGGGCTGGAACGGTCGCGTCCTGACGGCCTACCGCCCGGA
>Ga0114981_10000661_pt1 | contig 22359 bp, 15 predicted proteins | sample S_140806_MF_Meta_FD_87028 | JGI IMG/M metagenome (GOLD analysis project Ga0114981, IMG submission 87028) | Freshwater microbial communities from Lake Simoncouche, Canada to study carbon cycling - S_140806_MF_MetaG | ecosystem: Environmental > Aquatic > Freshwater > Lake | place: Lake...
GCCAGAGTCTGGCGCATGACACGGAGCGAGCACGCTGGTCAGTATTACTACCCCGATCCAAATGGCTCGTCTCCGCAGAAGGAGGCTAACGCGACCAGAGCCCCACGCGAAGGTGCCGGATTTCCTAATTGGCACCTGCTCACCTGAGTCTAAGGGAGGTGACGGATTGTAGGCGAGTGGTGTTGAGACGTAGGACATCAGCGGTCTCAGTGCCCTTTGGTACCCGTAGTGACGATATTCAGGAGGCGCCCCGTCACGTAATGGTAGCGACATCCATCAGGATCTGGAACAAGCTCCTGGATGCGGGGGCGAGCGAGGGCCTGGGAGCGGACATCGCTTTCCTCGGTCCCGACCGGGACATCAAACCGATCACGGACCTTGCCGTTCACTTGGATGACGACCGTTGAGGTCTCGTCCTGCGCAAGCGCGTCCTCCCATGATGGCCAATCCTGCTGATGGATGCTTCCGGGTCCGGTCGCGTCAAATGGTTCCCCAGCGGCGCCACTGGCGAAGGACGTCCTTGGCGCCCGTCCGAACCCTCCGGTGTGCTGCCACAGGGACTCGGTCATGAATGGCGAGGCGGGGGCGAGCAACCTGACAAGCGTTTCAATCGCCTCGGCAAACTCCGGCGTCCGCCAGGAATTGCCGCGGAAGCGTTCACCCAGGGCATTCGCGAACTCCATGAGCGCGGCCACCATCGTATTGAACCGGAAGCGTTCGAGATCGCGTGTCACCCGAGCGACAGTCTTGTGTCGCAAGCGACGGATTGCATCGTCTGAGGTGTCGTAGGTGATCGTGGCTTCTGACTGATGTGCCAGGTCCCACTTGATCACAAGGTCCCAGACGCGACCAAGGAAGCGTCGGGCGCCGTTGATGCCTTCCTCGCTCCATTCGACTTCCTGATCGAAAGGCGCCATGAACAACTCGTAGAGCCGGAGGCTATCGGCGCCGTACTTCCCGACCATCTCGTCCGGGGTGATCACGTTCCGGAGCGACTTCGACATCTTTGCGGCACGGAAGATCACTTCCTCAGGAGGCAGGGTGGACGCCTCGGCGGATGTGATGGGCACCCAACCCTCGGTGGCGTTCGGATCTGATGAGCGTCGATGCGGTGTGCGCACGACGAGCATGCCTTGGTTCTTCAGGCGCGCGAACGGTTCGGAGAACGGTAGGAGGCCGGCGTCATGGAGGACATGGGTCCAGAACCGGGCATACAAAAGATGTAGGACGGCGTGTTCGGCGCCACCGACATACTGGTCTACGGGCAACCACGTTGCCACGTCTTCGGGACGGAACGGACCTTCGTGGTAGCCCGGACTTGCGAAACGCAGGAAATACCACGACGAGCAGGCAAAGCCACCCATGGTGTCGGTCTCGCGCCGGGCCTCGGCACCGCAGGTCGGGCAGGTTGTTCGAACCCAGTTGGCATCGCGCGCCAGAGGTGACCGGCCCGTGCCGTCTGGCATGAAGTCGACCATTGCGGGCAGCTCAACCGGAAGTTGATCCTCGGGAACCGGCACCTCTCCGCATTTGCTGCAGTGGATGATCGGGATTGGGGCGCCCCAATACCGTTGGCGGGAGATCAGCCAGTCCCGCATTCGGTAATTGATGACCCGACGGCCAACCTGTCGCCTCTCGACGTCCTCAGCAATCGAATTGATTGCGTGGCTGTCACCTGCCTCGCTCACAAGCGCGTCGACAGTGGCCACCTCGAAACCCCATTTGACGGATAGTTCCGTACGTTCGGTCCCGCCGAGCTTGAGCCATTCGCCAGGGGAAAGCATCCCGTTGAATCCGGGAGAATTGACCATGATGCCGGGCGCGGTATACGCGTCGGTCAGGTCGGCGCCGGTTCGGGTGTCGTCCCAATCGAGCGGGCGCACGACCATTTTGATCGGCAGGTCGTACTTGCGGGCGAAGGCGAAGTCGCGCGTGTCGTGCGCCGGAACGCCCATGACAATTCCCGTGCCGTACGTTGCCAACACGTAATCGGCAATCCAGACCTGGACCCTGTCACCGTTCAACGGGTTGACGGCGTACGTGCCCGTGAAGACGCCGGTCTTCTCTCGATCAGTTGACATGCGATCGATTTCGCTCGTCTTCTTCGAGGCTTCGATATACGAAGCGACCGCGGGGGCATGTTCGGGGGTAACCAGGTCTGAGACGATCGGGTGTTCTGGAGCGATCACCATGAACGTCACCCCGAACAGGGTGTCAGGATGGGTGGTGAAGATTGGCAACGGATGCCCGGATTCGCTCTGGAACTCGACTTGGACGCCAGCACTCCGACCGATCCAATTCGCCTGCATCGCCTTGATGCGATCCGGCCATTCAATGGTGTCAAGGCCTTGGAGGAGTTGGTCGGCGTATGCGGTGATGCGGAAGTACCACGCCGGGATCTGGCGCTTGGTGAGCCCCGAGTGGCCTCGCCAACAGACCCCGTCCTGAGCCTCCTGGTTGGACAGGGTGGTCTGGCAGCTTGGGCACCACCATTGCCAGTTCATGTCGCGATACGCGAGCCCGCGCTTGTGCAGGAGCAGGAAGAGCCATTGGGTCCAGCGGTAGTAGTCCGGGCTTGAAGAATCGAGTTCGCGGGACCAGTCAAATGAGATGCCGATCAGATCGAACTGGCGACGGTAATTGGCGGCGTTTCGATCGGTGGTGACGCGGGGGTGAACTCCCTGGGAGACTGCGAATTGTTCGGCCGGTTCGCCAAACGCGTCCCAACCCATCGGGTGCAGCACGTTGTAGCCGCGCGCACGCAGGAACCGGCTCAGGGTGTCGGTGGGGACATAGTTGCGGCAATGGCCAACTGAGAGACCGTCCCCTGATGGGTACGGGAAGAAGTCCAGGCAGTAGTACTTGGGACGAGTCGGATGAGCATGGCTCGCATAAAGATCCTGGGCTTGCCAACGGGCCTGCCAACCCGGCTCGATGGCCAACGGGTCATAGGTCGCCAGGGGATCTAGGTCCCTCCCGCGCGCAACATTGCCAGTATCGGTAGCGGTCATGGTCCGATGATCTCCCGTCGCTTCGCTCGCCCCACCCAGTCATCCGATCTTCTTCGTGATGCCCCGCATGGCGCACGCCCGTCTCCGGGGGCGAGAAGATTGGGCATTCTAACGAAAGGTGGGGTAGTTACCGCTTGGTCGGAGTGTTGGTCGGTTCTATCGGAAGCGGTGTGGGCACCGGCGTATTGAGGATTGAACCAGTCGGGACGATCGCGCCAAGATCCCTCAATCCCGCCCGGGCATCCAAGTTGCCGGGATCTATCGCAAGGACTTCTCGGTACCGGTCGATCGCCCACTCTCTCTGGCCGGCGGCGCGGAACGCATTTGCTGCGCCGAGATAGTCAATGATTTGTCGTGTCCGACGGCCCTCGACCTTTGCGCGTTCAGGGTCTGGGATAGCGGTTGGGGTGAACGTCGGCACCACACGTGCCAACGGCCGGATTTCCGAGAAGTACCCGTCCCATGCGGCGACAACGCCGAACCCGATCAGGACCACCAGGACGATCCCGGCGAGCGATTCACCAATCGCAGTCGACACATCTTCTTTCATCGTCTTGAATGCTTGGTCGGCAATGTGGTGGCTTGCTTTGAACGCCCCAGGTCTTTGACCCAGCGCATCCACGACTTTCGATCGGATCGGCTTCGTTTGAGATAGGTTTCCTCGATCATATCCGCGAGAGACGCACGCCATCGCCTCGTCGCTGGCATCGTTCTGCCATTGGGAACCAGATGATGCCGGCAACGACCAGTACTGGAATAGCGACCGTGGGGCAGGAAGGCCTGCGCAGGGAAACCGAAGTTTCGGCGCCGGGCGACACCATCGTCGCAGTTGCGACTCCTCATGGCGAGGGCGCCATCGCAGTTGTGAGAGTGAGTGGGCCGGACGTGTCCACAATCATTAGGCGCGTTATCCGATTGGTCGGGACGCGCAAGCTGGTGTCGCGGCGGGTTGCCTTGGCTTGGGTAATCGACGCTAATACTGGAGAGAAGATCGACCAGGTAATGGCGGTCTACATGGCCGGTCCCAGTACGTATACCCGTGAGCCGACCCTCGAGATCATGTGCCATGGAGGCCTCGCGTCTACGGAAGCGGTGCTTTCGGCCGTGATCAGTGCCGGGGCACGACCGGCCAACCGAGGTGAGTTCACGTTGCGCGCGTTTCTTAGCGGACGCATTGATCTCACGCAGGCCGAGGCTGTCCTCGACGCGGTCCGTGCCCCGACTCGCGCAGGTGTCGAGGTGGCCGTCGACCATCTGGCCGGTTCGCTGGCACGCACCATCGGATTGATCAGGGACAACCTGATTGCGGTTGATGCGGAGCTTGAGGCCACATTTGATTTTTCTGACGAGGATGTTCCGTCCATTGACAGAACGGTCCTACGCGCGCGAGTCGATGTGTTGAGGCAACAGGTTGACGCGCTGGTGCGTTCCGCACGGGCGGGGCGCATCAGGCGCCACGGCTGGCGTGTCGCAATCGTCGGGTCGCCAAATGCTGGCAAAAGCAGCCTTTTCAATGCCCTGCTGGATAGGCCCCGGGCAATCGTCACTGACGAACCCGGGACCACACGCGACACCCTTGAAGAGACCCTTGACGTTGACGGAATGGCAGTGATCCTGACTGATACCGCTGGATGGCCAGTTGATGCACTGAGGGAATTGGGAATCGTCGAGCGGATTGGCGTAGATCGCAGTCATGACGTTGTCAAGGGAGCCGATGCGGTCATTCACGTTGTCGACGGGTCGGACTGGTCCGGCGTCGGGTTCGACACACACCGGGGGCTCATTTCCTCCCTTGCCTCAGGCGCGACACAGGTCGTCGCAATTACAAAGGTTGACCTGGGAGCAGATCCGGCGCTCCGCGCACACATGACCACGTACTTGGGAAGCACCGTGGCCGTATCTGCGATGACCGGTGAGGGCATCGACACACTCCGTCGCACCTTGGGTGAATTGGCCCTGGAGGCAACAAAAACCGGCGGTGGGAGCAGTCCAGCCTCGTCGGTGGTAGTTACAAACCCTCGGCACATCGCGCTGCTTGCGCGGACTTCCGGGGCGCTCGGACGCGCAGTCGAAGGGATCACCGCAGGACTTCCGGACGACATCGTCGCGACCGACTTGAGGGAGGGATTGCGCACACTGGGGGAGGTGACGGGCCAGACCGTCACCGAAGATGTGCTTTCGCGAATTTTCAGCACATTCTGCATAGGGAAGTGAACGCCGCGAAGGGTGATGAACTTGGTGCGGTGAACCGGTCATCGCCGCGGAGTGTCCATTGTCGGCGGGGGATGGATTGCGATACCATGACCTTCATAACTGCGCGCGGGCCTGATGAATCTCTGTCATCCGCGCACTGATCCGACGTTCTCCCGCGCGCCGGCCGGGGCGGGTGCGGGCCACGGAAACGGTTCGATTGTGTCCAACATGCGGTTCGGCACCACTTCAGGCGCAGGACCATCCCTGAAATGTTCGGGGGAGCTGGAAAGATGATCGTCCACGTTCGCCGTCGTTGGTCGCGTCAGCAAGTCACCCGGTTGGAGGCTTTACCTTGACCACCGACCGTCCTCGAGGCAATCCGGGCGCGTCACGTTCACCACGTGATTCCGGCAGCCGCCCGCCCTCGGGTCGAAGCCCGATGCCATCAGCGTCTGGACAAGATGACAGTGGCTCGCTCGGAACGCTCGGCGTGCTCCTACAGCGCGCCCAGGCGGCTCAACGAGCCCAGCAAGACCAGGCCAAGGATACGGAGGCCGCACCGGTTGAAGCTGAAGTCGTCGAGACCGATCGACGCCCATGCGCCGATTGCTGGCATGCGATTGCGTTCAAGCGTGACGGCGTATCGCTCGCCAGATGCGACAAGAACCTTTGGGTGAAACCAACGATCACGGCGGTGGAACTCAATGCGCATGCGGTTCGGCGCTGGTACATCGACTGCCCGGAGTATGACGACAGCGAGTAGGCCCAAGGCTGACCTCGCTGTTCGAATGTGACCAAACCAGTTGTCACAGGTCGCGTGACTGCGTCAGTCGCATGGGCTTGCCCAAACCTCAAGTGGCATGAACATATCTGTAGCCGGAGGGTAGAACGATGGCCGAGATGACCAGGCAAGGTCACACGCAGCCGGGGCTGAGTGCCCTTGTCCAGGCAATGGCGCCGTCACCGACAATCGCTGCGAGTGCGCGTGCCAAGGCGCTCGCTCGGCAGGGGAAGCCTGTCCTGGAACTGACGGTTGGTGAACCTGACTTCGATACTCCGGAGCACGTCAAGGAAGCGGCGTATCGTGCAATCCGCGACGGCAAGACGAAATACACGCCGTCTGGTGGGATCATCGAACTCAAGGAAGCGGTCGCGCACAAGTTGCATCGCGAGAATGGGGTGCAGTACGACCCGGCTTCTGAAGTCTGCATCTGCATTGGTGGAAAGCAGGCCCTCTACAACCTCATGGTTGCCCTCCTCAACCCGGGTGACGAGGTCCTTGTCCCTGTCCCCACATGGGCCACGTTTTCCGATCAAGTTGCCCTTGTGGGGGGTGTGCCGGTCCACGTACCCCTCGGTCCAGACCACAAGTTGCGGATGTCCGACCTGGTAGGGCATGTCACGCCGCGCACGCGTGCGGTGATCGTCAATAGCCCGTCGAACCCGACGGGTGTGGTGATGGATCCCGAGGAAGTCCGCGCGGTTACCCGGTTTGCAATCGAACACGGGATCTATGTGATCACTGATGACACATATGAGCACTTCCTGTACGACGGCGCGGTGCACCAGTTCGCAGCCGCGGACGTGCCGGGTGCGCGCGACTGGGTCCTTGCAGTCAATACCGTTTCCAAGACCTATGCGATGACCGGCTGGCGGATCGGCTTCGTCGCTGGTCCCAAGACAATCATCAAGGCCGTGGACTCGCTGATGACCCAGACGACTTCAAACCCGTGCAGCATTGCGCAGTGGGCTGCGGTCGAGGCACTCAACGGATCGCAGGACTGCGTCCATGACATGGTTGCCGAGTTCGACGCGCGTCGGAAGATGTTTGTCACCGGACTTCGAAACGTTGGATATGAATGTCCGATGCCTGAGGGTGCGTTCTACGCCTATCCCCGAATACCCGCGGGTACGGCCGGTGAACCGGGCGACTCGAATGCGTACGCGTTGCGATTGCTCGACGAGGCATACATTTCGTGCGTTGCCGGGGCTGCGTTCTTCGATGGCTCCGGCACGCTCCGGATGAGTTACGCCGCCTCACGCGCCGTACTGCAAGAGGTGCTTGATCGCCTTGCCACCTTTGGACGGTAAATGAGACGCCGCCCGTATACATTTGGGGGTGGCGATCATCCGTTGCGAAATCTGCACTGGCGCAGGGCAGGCGTGGTGGTCCCGGTATCGCTCGGGAGTGATTCCCGTGAGTGGGCTTTCCAACAGTGACGACCACACCTGTAACCCTTGACGCAGACTTGCGGCCGGCCGTATTTCCCCGGTCGTCCTTCCCGAGTGCCCGGAAGTTCGTCCGGTTGCTGCTTGCTTCGTGGCAGGACGCGCTCCAGTACCGGCTTGAAGGGGCGGTCTGGTTTCTGTACGACCTGCTGCCACCAATGGGAATGCTGTTGCTGTGGCTTGGGGCATATCGGCCCGGGGACACCGTTGCGGGGTACGACGTCGCTGGGATGGTCCAGTATTACCTGGGAGTCATCGCACTTCGGACGCTGCTGAACCCGCATCCCGAATGGGATATTGCCGAGAAGATTGCCAAGGGCACGTACGGTCAGATCCTTCTTCGGCCGATGTCCATTGTTGGCTACCACCTTGCGGGGGAGGTTGCTTGGAAGGTGGTGCGCCTTTTCTGGCTTCTGCCTTCGATGGGCATCTGCATCGCGATGTTCTGGGAGTATCTACAGGCTCCCGTGGTGCCCCCGCTGCATTGGTTGGCATTCGTGCTGTCCATCCCGCTCGGCTATCTCACGGCCTTCTTCCTGAAGATGACAATGGGCTACGTGGCGTTCTGGGCAACGAACACCGAGGGTATCTTCGTATTCATGATTTCGCTTGAAATGGTTTTCACGGGAAACTTCCTGCCCCTACAAGCGATGCCGGATTGGGTACGGATGATTGGTGACTGGTTGCCCTACCGGTATTTTTACTTCTTTTCCACCCAAATCCTGCGCGGGACATTCACGGAGGTTGAACTGGCAAGCGGTCTGTTGACGCAGCTTGCCTGGGTGATTGGTGGCTACTTCATGATGCGTATTGTCCGAACGGCGGGGATCAGGCGGTACGCCGCCTTCGGTGGATAGCGTGGCGAGCGTTGGCTCCGCGTTCGTTCCCGCAACCACCGTCTGGCATCAGTTCCGTAGGTACCTTCGCCTCTATGGGGCAGTTGCCCGCTACTGCCTTGCCAGAGACCTTGAATACCGCACCAACATGGTGTTCAACCTCTTTCGCGAGGGGTTCTATGCCGGCCTCCAGGTCATGTTCGTGAACCTGATCTACCTGAACGTCAAGTCCGTCGGTGACTGGTCGTCGGACCAGATGCTGGTATTGATGGGGTCCTACACGATCGTCACCAATCTGACGTATTGCCTGTTCTGGGAGACGATGACGGGATTGTCAAGTTTGGTGAATACGGGTGAACTCGACCTCGTGCTCACGAAACCGGTCAATGGGCAATTCCTGGTGTCGGTACGTCGGATCGCATTCATGAACCTGGCCCCGGTGACTTTCGGCTTCGTGATCGTTTCCTACGGGATATCGCGCCTCGGAGTTCAACCGGGACTGGCTGACATCCTGGGATATCTGGTTCTCTGCGGATGCGGTGTTGCACTCTGTTATGCGATGTGGTTCTCAAGCGTCCTGTTGGTCTTCTGGACGGGTCGGATGCAGAACATTGCGGCGGTCTTCGAACCTGTCGTGTCGATGGCGCGAGTTCCTACGGACGTTCTAAGAGGACCAATTCGCCTGGCATTCACGTTCGTGATCCCACTGGCCTTCGCAGGGACGGTTCCAGCCCGGGCACTTCTGGGCGTGGGTGAGACGTGGCATCTGCCATTTGCCATCGTGGCGGCGATTGGCGCCGTTTTCGCGTCAAACAGACTGTGGAACCGTGCGCTGCGTGAGTATTCGAGTGCGAGTTCTTGATATGCTGGAGTTCATGGCCCATTGGTTTGGCCATCTCCTGTCGCCGGACATTGTGGTACCGTCAAGATCAATCCGATGAGTGATACGACCGCGGCGATTTCGCTGCGACCAACGACTGCGACCTCGAAGTGGGCGGGAGCAACCTGCCCCAAGTGCAGCAAGGGAATTTCTGCGGGCGATCAGGCAGTGCTGTGCCCGAAGTGCTACATCCCTCACCATGCGCAGTGCTGGCGTGATGGCGGAAACGCGTGCGCGAACGACCAGACACCGGCGCGAATCCTTGAGCCACGCGGACGCGCCGGTTCACCGGCTGGTGAGGGTGCTGCCGCTGCTCCGGCTGTGTCCACACCTGTGCCAGCTGCCGCAGCTGTAGCGGTTCCGAGCACCGTTTCGTCGGTTCCAGTCCCATTTGCAGATGAACCCTTGGCCAACCCGTGGCTTTCGGCTCGAGCGATTCAGGGCCCTCCCGAGAGTGAACTCTTCAGGCGAAACATCATGACCATCGTTTCGCTGTTGGTGTTCTGGGCGATAGCGGTATTCATTGCAACGGCGTTTGGTGTCTTCCACTGATTTGGGTTGGACCTAGAGAGGGCCGCGGTGGATCACGGTTCCGTCTCCGGTGGCTACCTGATCGACTGATACGGCCGGGGAGAAGTCTCGTTCAGCCCTGAACGGGTTTGTTTGGTTGTCAACGTCCCCGAGGAGGGTGTCCAAGGCAATCCGGCTTCCTGCCGGGCTTGCCATGATGCCGTGACCTGAGTAGCCTCCATTCACCCCAAGATTGGGGATGGCCGTTGGTCCCAACAATGGCATGTGGTCTGGTGAATAGCTGTACTGGCCTGCCGTGACGTACCAATGTTGGGTGCGCCGTAACCAAACGTCGATCCAGAATGGGGCGTGCTTGGCGACGGCGACGTCGCTGTCAGGATCGAGCAACAGGTCATAGAACCCGCGAGATGCTGGAGGGTCGAGCATCGGTGGCCCTGTGGGCGCGGTGGGGTCTGGGCGCAACACGTATGCACCCCCTGCTTCCGGGCGCCAATGCGACCCAGTGTCTTCATCGATGGTCATGGGTGCATCTGGTGGGACTTCCGGAGCCTCGGGAAGGACGAGCCGTTGCCGGAGTCGGGGGGAAATGGGTAGGTCGATTCCCGCGAGGCCAAGAATCTGGCCCGTGAATGGGCCGGCGGCGACGATCGCGTACCCGCAGGCGATGTTGCCTTGGTCAGTGATAACCGTGGTTATCCGCCCTTGGTGCACGTCGAACCCGGTCACGGTCGTGTTGAATGAGAAGACTGCACCGTGGCGCGATGCGCCTTCGGCTAGGGCGACCGTGGCACGGACAGGGTCAATCCAACCGTCGCTTCCGCGGTATCTAACCCCGGCAACATCCTCGGCAAGGTACGGAAAACGGCGACGGGCGTCGTCCCCGTTCAGCCATTCCACGCCCTCGACACCCATGGACAATTGCTTCGCGACTTGCGCCTGCTGTGACGCAACGCGGTCGAGTCGTCGGGTAACCCAGAGGTACCCGTTTACCGTTCGGCGCAGATCCGCGGTCGCATCTCCAACTTCATCTGCGAACGCATCCCAGAAATCCAGAGATTCCTTGAGCAACGCAATCTCTTCACGAGTGTCGAACTGCATGCGGTAGCCACCGGCTGACGCCTGGGTGGTCAGTCCACCAAGCCGCTTGCCTCGTTCCACCACGACGACTCGAAGGCCTCGTCGCGACGCGTTGAACGCGGTGGCAGTGCCGAGGATCCCGCCGCCGATTACGACCATGTCAGCGGAGGTCGGAAGGTGATCGGTGACTTCGGTCACATGGGTAGGCATGCCCGTGATGGTAGTGGGATTGCTGGTGATGTCGCCATCTACCTCTTGCAGGAACCTTAGAATCACCTTGAGGGGTGTTCTTTGACCAGACCCCCCATGGTCCTCATGTCATGCGGGGATTTCGCGCTGAGTGAGGGTAAGTCGTTGGCGCGTGAGGCGCGGGACTAGCGGTGCCGTGTGATTTGGTGGGTTGTCGCGAAGGGATTGGCTTGATGGACACTGACGGAATGCACGGGATGGGCGGGTACCCGCCATTTGCAAACGAACCTCTGGGGGATTTCCACGACCCTGCACGGCATAGCGCATTTGCCGGGGCTGTCAAATCCGGCGATGCCGAGGTTGGCGCTCAATGGGAACGCCCGATCACCATCGCTGGAGAGGCGATCTTCACGGGACGGTGGGTCGTATCGACCGATCCGAACCACCCAACGCGGGTTGTCGGTCGAGTTGCATCGGGATCCAGCTCGGAGGTTGAGCGTGCGGTTGTAGCGGCTGAGACAGCGTTCGCAACTTGGTCACGAGTTCCTGTGGCGGATCGGGTTGCCGCGGTGCACCGGGTCAGCAGTTTGCTGCGTGACCGCCGAGACCTGTTCGCAGCGGCCATGGTCATCGAGGCTGGGAAGACATGGGGAGAGGCTGACGCCGACGTCGCGGAGGCAATCGACTTCTGCGAGTTCTATCTTCGTGACGCATTGCGATTGGGCGGGCCACAACCGGTTGCCCACCGCGCCGGGACCTCGAACCGGTTCGTCTATGTTCCGCTTGGGGTAGGGGTCATCATTCCCCCGTGGAATTTCCCACTTGCAATTGCCGTGGGGATGACCATGGCAGCGGTGGTGACAGGGAACACCGCGATACTGAAGCCGTCAAGCCTGACACCGGCAATCGCAGCGCGGTTTGTCGACCTGTGCGCCGAAGCAGGGATGCCTGCCGGGGTCGTGAACTTCCTTGGCGGTCCAGGTGAAGAGGTCGGAATGGGATTGGTGGCCCACCCGCGGGTCCGCTTCATCAGTTTCACCGGTTCCCGGGAAGTTGGGGAGCTGATCTACCGCACGGCTTCCGTTGTTGCACCGGGGCAGAAGTGGCTGAAGCGCGTGGTGGCAGAGATGGGGGGCAAGAATGCGATTGTGGTTGACGAAACGGCAGACCTCGACGCGGCTGCAACCGCGGTGGCAGCCAGTGCCTTCGGGTTCGGGGGTCAGAAGTGTTCGGCGTGCTCACGCCTGATCGTGGTTGATTCCGTGCACGACCGGTTAGTCGACCTCGTCATCGAGCGGACGAGGAAGATCCGGATTGGCGACCCGAGGGATTTCACCAACGATTTGGGCGCGCTGGCGAGTGCCGACCAGAAGCGGACTGCTGAACGGTATATCGCGATCGCCCACGAGGAGGGAAAGGTGGTGTATGGACCGGGCGTCCCGGTTCCAGCGACCGGGCACTACGTTGCCCCCCACATCGTCACCGAGGTTGCGTCGCGAAGCCGGCTGGGCCAGGAGGAAATCTTTGGACCTGTACTGTCGGTCATCCGGGCGGCTGATTTTGATGACGCGATCCGGATCGCAAACGACACCGACTTCGGATTGACTGGCGCGGTCTTCTCACGCGACGAAGCGAGACTCGCTCGCGCCGTCGAGGAGTACCAATGCGGGAACCTTTACCTCAACCGAAAGTGCACCGGAGCATTCGTCGGGGTCGAGCCGTTCGGGGGCTTCAACCTTTCCGGAACCGACAGTAAGGCGGGCGGACATGACTACCTGCTGCTTTTTCTTCAGGGCAAGTCGATCTCAACCCCTACCAACTGAAGTGCCGGTGAGCAGTTAGGGCGCAAACGAAAGTGGGAGGTCCATTGGACCTCCCACCTTTGCTGTGTCCCTGCCGCCCGCGTAGCGGGAAACAGTATGACTAGTACTGGGGCTGGGCTGGCGGGGCTGGCTTGTCTTCCGGAATGTCGGTCACAAGTGCCTCGGTCGTCAGGATCATCCCGGCGATTGAGACAGCATTCTCGACGGCGGAACGGGTGACCTTGGCCGGGTCGATGATGCCCTTTTCGAGGAGGTTGATGTATTCCTCGGCAACCACATCGAACCCGATCGTGTAGGAACCCGCGTCTGAATTGCGACGACGGACTTCCTCGACGACGACCGAACCCTCGTAGCCGGCGTTGAAAGCGATCGTCCGGATCGGCTCCTCAAGCGCGCGGCGAAGAATGGCGATGCCGGTGGCCTCGTCACCAACGAGATGGAGATGATCGAGGGCGGCCGCGGCGTTCAGGAGAGCGACACCACCACCAGGGACGATGCCCTCTTCGATGGCTGCACGGGTCGCGGACAGCGCGTCCTCGACGCGATGCTTCCGCTCCTTGAGTTCGGTCTCCGTGGCGGCGCCAACCTTGATGAGCGCAACCCCGCCGGACAACTTCGCAAGACGCTCCTGAAGCTTCTCGCGGTCGTAGTCCGAGGTGGTGTCCTCGATCTGCGCCTTGATCTGCTTCATGCGTGCCTGGATCTCGTCTGACGACCCACGGCCTTCGATGACCGTCGTGTTGTCCTTGTCGGACGTCACGCGGCGGGCCTGGCCGAGATCGCGGAGGGTGATGCTGTCAAGCTTCCGACCGAGTTCGTCGGAGATGACGGTACCGCCCGTGAGGATGGCGATGTCCTTGAGCATTTCCTTGCGCCGGTCACCGTAGCCCGGTGCCTTGACCGCGAGGACGTTCAGGATGCCACGCATCTTGTTCACGACGAGGGTAGCGAGAGCTTCGCCCTCAACCTCCTCGGCGATGATCACGATGTTCTTGCGGCCCTGCTGCATGAGCGCTTCGAGCATCGGGACGATGTCGCCGATGGCTGAGAGCTTCTTCTCGGTGATGAGGATGAAAGGATCCTCGATCTCCGCGGTCATGCGGTCTGGGTTCGAGACGAAGTACGGGGAGATGTATCCGCGGTCGAACTGCATGCCCTCGACGTACGAAGTCTCGTACTGGAGGCCCTTGCTTTCCTCGACGGTGATTACGCCGTCCTTGCCAACCTTGTCCATGACGTCGGCAATGAGATTGCCAATTTCTGCGTCAGCCGCTGAAATGGTTGCGACGTTCGCAATTTCGTCACGCCCGGAAACGGCGGTGGCGGCATCGCGAATTGCCTGGACAACTGCGGCGGAGCCCTTGTCGAGCCCACGCTTGATGATCATCGGATTGGCGCCGGCCGCGAGGTTCTTAAGTCCCTCGTGGACGATCGCCTGGGCGAGGACCGTTGCCGTCGTGGTGCCGTCACCGGCCACGTCATTGGTCTTCGTCGCCGCTTCCTTGAGGAGCTGCGCGCCCATGTTTTCGAACGGATCAGGAAGTTCGATTTCCTTGGCGACGGTCACACCGTCATGACTCACCGTCGGTGCGCCGTACTTCTTGTCAATGGCGACATTCCGGCCTTTCGGGCCGAGTGTCGTCTTGACCGCTTCCGCCAGGGTGTCCACGCCCTGCTTCAGCTTTCGCCGGGCATCCGCATCGAAAGCCAACTGCTTCGGCACGGTTCATCCTCCTACCGGTATCAGGTACCCCTACTTCGGGGGTGTGGTCGCTAGTCTCACCGCCGTGGTGGGCAGTCGACCGCTTCAATCCAAACTCACGCGTTGCCGCGTGCAGTGCCTCGGCTCCGGACAATCTGTGTGTCCCAACCTGCGCGCGTTGCCAACGTCCCGCAGGGATTAGCAGTCGTCCGGGGCGAGTGCCAATATGAGTATACGAGGGCCGTTAGCAGTTGGCAAGAGAGACTGCTAATCGCGACGGTCCTGGGATTTCGAGAAACGAGCGGTCACGGGACGAGTGCAAGGGTCGCTGCTCCGGCTCCCACATTGATGGTGTCGGTTACCGCCATCGTCCCGAGGTCGATGACTGAGACGGTTCCAGACCCCGAGTTCGCAACATACGCGCGCTGACCACCGCCGCCGAGGACGATGGCTTGGGGTTGTTGGCCCACTGGGATCACTGCCTGGACCTCGGAGGTCTCGCGATTGACCACTTGGATCAGGCCCAACTGACCATTGACCACGAGGAGACGCCCGCCGTCGGGGTGAAGAACGAATCCGTTCACGCCATTTCCCACGTCGATGATCTTGCGGGTTTCGCCGTTTGACGCGTCCAGGGCGTAGACGGTCGTGGTCGATTGGTTGCCGAGATACAGGGTCTGGCCGTCGTCGGAGAGTTGGGTCTCGCCCGGCCAGACTGGTGTGCGGATTGGCGGTCGGATCGTTCCCGTCGCGACGTCAACGAGTGACACCTCGCTCGTTGTTCGATGCGACACTGCCAAGACGGTTCCCTGAGATGTGAAACGGAGCGTTCCGGTGCGCCGGGGGAAGTTCAGGCGGCGAATAACCTTGCTACCGCGGGAATCAAGTTCGATGACATTCGAATACTCCTGCCCTTCAGCGCCTGCCGTGGCAACCCAGACGTGCCCATCCACAGGCCCGACGGCGATTGCACTGACCGCGCCTGCGTTCAGCGGGGTGCGTGTCTCAATCGACATGTCGTCCGCGCGGATGGTCACAAGTTCGTTAGACCCACCCCAACTTGCAAATAGTCGTCGCGACGCAAGCGCGCCGGCGAGGTAGGTGAACCGCCCGCCCCCGAGGGTTGGAGGCGACGACGGGTTGAGCACGGTGCCAGACGCGAGGTCGATTGCCGAAATACGCGGCTGCAAGTGACCCACAAACAGCCGTGCCATGGTTGCTAGACCGCGTGTTGGTGTCTGGACCAGTGCAGTGGCGGGGCCAGCCATCGGTGTCCGTGGGACTGACGGCGTCGGCGATGCAATCGGCCGTGTGCCGGCCACAGGTGCAGTTGTTGGCACCGCGGCCGTACCCGGAATGGTTGCGGTAGTTGAGAGCGATAGGTCTATGTCCCGGGAGGATTGCCCGGCACCCGGTGGGCCAAGTGTGATTGGCTCCGAGACCACTTGACCGACTTGGGCCTTGCGCGCCCGGATTACGACCCCGGTGGTCGCTGGAGAGGTGAACCGGAGTTCGCCACGGGCATCGGTCGGTTGGATCTCGAGGATCAGGCCACCAAACCGGTCCCTGATCTCGACGGTAGCATCGGCCACCGGGGCACCAGACGCATCCCGAATGCGGATGCGGACGGGAAACCGGGGTTGAGGCGTGGGATTCGCCGCGCCAGTCGTTTCAGGTGCGCCTGCCGGGTCGATCACGTCGAGGATGGAGATGCCCTCGTTCACCGCGGTAATCCGAATTGCTCCAATGACCCCCAGGGCCATGACAACCGCAATCGCACCGACGACGAGACGCTTCATGGCAGATCCTCCCATGGAAGCAAATTCATTAAGTAGCCGGTTCCGTTCGCACACCCCGACGCCAGACGCGTCGGTCGATATCTTGGGATACCGACATGGGCAGACTGAAGCCCTGGATGGTGCGGTGGCTCTGGCGCTTTATCGCTCATTTCCCTGCCCTGGCCATGCCACAAACCATTCCCAAGCGTGTGCAGTCGCGGTCACAGGCATTCGGCCAATTCTCTTGGCGGTTGCCATGACGCCACGGACATCTGCCCACGTTGGCCTCAGCCGTCGGAGAGCAACATCTACCACGAAGAGCAACACGGACGTCATCAAGAGTTCCGGCCAGATGTCGCGTGGGGCGGTTCGATGGATCGTGTCGCGTCGCCATGCGTCCGCGGGGGTGGGAATGGTGGGCGCGCCACTCTCGGAGGCAAGTCGTTCGAGCAGTGTCCGGTTTCCCCACGCCGGTGCAAATTCGACTGCATATGCGCGGTCGAATCCGGCGATCTCCGACGCGACGACTTGTCCGCTGGTGTCGGTCTGAGTTACTCGCACGAAGTAGACGCCGGGGGATCGTGCGTCGAAGTCGCCCTGGTAGTGTCCTGGCGCGACCTGTGAAAGATTGACGCGTCGTGAAGCGCCATCCGGTCCGGCGATGTCGGCCGACGAGGCCAGAAGGTCCCTGAACCCCCCTCCGGGCGCCCAGGCATCTACAAGGACACGCGCCCGCGTTCCGTCACCGTCTGATGACGGCATTACCCGGACAGCAATGTTTGGATTACCCGGCGCGGGCATGGACCACCGGATCGCTTGCACCCAGAGTGACCGGAAGGCTGCGGTATCGGACCAGTCTCGAGACCACGGGCCCTCCAGGTCGGCTGTCCAGACGAGAGCGCGTCCGAGCCCGTACTGCCATTGTGCGAGAACTGTCTCTTCCTGGTCGCTGGTGAGAATGATCTCGGCACCAGGACGAGGTGTGGTCCGCATGTATCCGTGGAGTTGCGGGAAGTCATTCGGGACCAGCCCGCGCACAGCACTGGAGGCAGCGGCAAGCCTTGGCTTGAAGTCGCGTTCCTGCTTATGCGCGCGTCCCGCCAAGCGTGCCTCTTGGGTCATGATCTGAGGCACGGCGGAAGGGGTGTCGGTGAAGTAGTAGCGTCCACTTCCTCGCCGAGCGAGATCCTGCAGCAGACTTTTTCCCGCTTCACTGGATACGCCGACGGTCGAAAGGGTGATGTTCGCCCTTCGATACGCATTAAGAAGGTTCGGGAATGGCGCCGGTGTACCTTCGCCGTCTGTTAGCAGGATGACGTGCTTCACGCGTGCCTGGGTGGTCTGAAGTCCCCGGTAAGCCACGTCAAGCGCGGCGTATATGTCGGTGCCTCCATCGGGTTGGATCGTCGCAATGCGGTCGGCGACCGTCTTGAAATCTGCGGGCCCGCGTAGGGGACGAATTTCCGAGACCCACCGGGCGTTGTAGTCGAAGGCGACCACACCTATCTGATCACCCTCGCGCAAGGTTTCGATGGCAAGAGTGGCGCCTTCCTTGGCGAGATCCATGCGGCTCGCACGACGGTCGCGCGTGTCGATCCCCGACATGCTGCCGGAACGGTCGATGACGATGACGATTGCGAGCGTCGACGCCTGATCTTTTTCAGGGAGTTGGACCGTGACAGGGAGAGCGTCTTCAAGCGGGGTCCCGGCGTACTCGCCCTGCCCGAACGTTTGCTCCCCACCGGCCACGACCAGTCCGCGCCCGTCTGATGACACCGCCTCGCGGATTGCGGTCATCTGTGCGTCTGTCATCGCCGTCGTAGGCACGTCGACAAGCAGGATGGCGTCGAAGTTGGCGAATCCTTGTGCGGTTCCCGGGATTCCGTCCGGTGTGACCACGTCCGTAAGGATGCGTGCCTCACCGAGGGCACGACGGAGCGCCGTTGCGGTGTCTGGAGAACCTTCCACGACGAGTACTCGTGCGGGGTTGGATACGAGCGTGTGTGCCCAGGCCATGTTGTTGTCTGGAAGCGCATCCGCAGGTGCCGAGAGTTCGGCAGCAAATGCCCACGCACCCGGGCTCAACCGTCCGAGAGCGACGGGAATTTCCGCGGGACCTTGATCGAGGTCTAGTGTGCGATCGAAGACCAGGGTCCCGCGATCGCCGACCCCAGTCGATCCCGCGGGATCCCCGACAGCGCGCGCCCAGACCTTGAGACTGGCTGTAATCGGTGATGGCGAAATGATTGAGATGCGGCCTTCGGCGTCGTCTCCATCGTGCAAGGTCGGCGCGACGACAAACGAGGCAATCGCGGCGTCATCGAGGCGGCCCGGAACCGAGTACGTTGCAATTTCGACGTTGACAAGTGCCGGTGCCCGGGAGGCAGACCTCGCGCTTCCGGTTGTTTCATTCCCGTCCGATAGGAGGACAAGGCGTCGAAGGTATCCGGCGGTGGGAGGTGGCAAGAGCGCAGCCCCGGTCGAGATGGCGTCCTCGAGATTGGTGGCCGTGTTTACCGCAGGAGCCGAGACGGTCTCGGGCACGCCCACTTGGGCGACGCGCGTATCCGGACGGTTGGGGTCGCGGTGGCCGAGCGGCGTGTCAATGTGCGCGCCCCTGGCGAAAGTGACGATGCCCCCAAGGTCATCGGGGCCGCGGGCATCAAGGGCGGCGGTGGCAAATCCCATCGCGCCTGCCTGTACGTCGGCAGGAATGCTTGCGGAGGTGTCGATGAGGAAGACGGTTGCGACCCCTACAACCGGGGCGGCAACGGTCAGCCCAGCTATCCCAAGGACCGTGGTCACGACGATGACCGAACGCATCGCCAGTCGCCCCAAGGTTGAACCTGGATTACGCGTGCTCGAGCGCGCACGCCCCAGTGATGTGCCCGGCCCCGCTGATAACGCGCCCCCCCCGAATGGCAGGGCCGGTTTCGCGGGACGTGCGATCCACCAGAACCAGGGCAGGACCGCCAGCAAGAGCAGCCACCACGGCCGCGCAAACCTGAAAGTGGTGGCGAGGGTGTGGGCCCACCCGAGGAACTCGTTCACGCTCGGACCTCTGGCCCGGGGGGGAGTCCCGTCCCAGGACTATCGGCATCCCCATCTTTCACCCACCCGGAGGTTCGGGGACTTCCGTTGCCACGAAGTGGGTCGCGCGTGTCTGAACGCATGGCGGTGGAACCCATGGAAGCATCTCTCTCACCGAGCGACCGAAGCGTCATGGAGGCGCGATTCCGGTGATACCACCACCATTCAAGGCCCACCATTCCCAGGAACGCGAGAGCGGTCCACATCCACCATTCGTCTCGTGCCGAAGTCTCTCCAGGCCCGGCAATGAGCGGTCCGGGTTCTGAACCTGGTCCGACAGACGCGACGCTGAACACTCCGGGCCTCGCGCGCAGGTCGGCGAGGGCAACTTCGCGCCCAACGGGGATGGCGCGCGCGATTTCGACATGACTGGCGATCTCGGAAGTATTTTCAAACTCCCGAATGATGTACGCGCCTGGCTGCGAGGTATCAAGGAACCGGATCGACCGCCCTTGGGGAAGGGGGACGTCCCGGGGAGCCATTCCCGGTGACTGCACGGTCACGCGGGTGGTCCGAGGGAGCGGATTGATCAGTAATGCCTGGCCCGGCACAGAAAAGGTCGCAACGCTGACCGCTTGAGATGGGTCATTCGCGGGGTTGCTCGCCGAACGGGCATCAGCGGTCCCCGTGAGCCAGTCGATGCTGTTCGCGATGAGCACCGGGAAGCCAACCCGCCCGAGGAGATTTGAAGAACGGAGGTCAAATGCGACCACGATCGCGCGCCATGGACTTGGATAGCCCAGAAATATCAGTGGTGCGTTCCGTGCCGACACGGCTTCCTCGGCCCAACGGGGCAGGAGGACTTGCCTGGCTTCGGCGATCTGGACACCTGCAAGGTCGACCCCCGCAAGCAGGGGGCTTGGCAAGATCCGTGCAATCTGGGCGGAGTTCCATTCCCGCGATCCATCGCTGCGTCGACCCAAAAGCCCATTCACAGCCACCGGCCCGTCGGTTCGGGGAGGGTCGATGAGCATCCAGTGCGACGATGGTGCCTTTGGCGGGAACCAGGCTTCGAAGACGGTGACGTCATATCGTGCGGTCGGGTCGTACCGGTTCGGATCGATACGGTCGAGCGTGACCCCGGGGACTGCGCGGAGAGCACGTTCCAGCTGGTCGGTCCGCCCGCCAACCAACGCGACACGTCGTGTGAAGGGTCTTGGCACTGCCGCGGTGGCCAGGTTGTCGATCGCGAGGAGGTCAGGGTGTTCGAAGAATGCCTCGATCCAGTTTGCAGTAGTGGGCACTCCGTCAATCGCGAGGGCTTCACTTGCGTCCGGGCCGATCGAAACCACACGTTCGCCAAATGGAGCGCCGTCAACTCGAAGCCGAAGCGTCCCATCGGCTCGCACCGGTCCGGTGTTGCTTATGCGGACAAAGACTTGTACGCGGTCGTCGGCACGCCCTGCTGCCCCGGTTTGAGATTGGTCGGCGGTGGTCCTCGCATCGGAAACTGCTTGGGACGCCGGCGCGCGACGCGCAACAAGCGCGGTGATTGCCGTGTTGGAGGGAGAGCCCCGTCCCGTTCGTACTACCTGGATTGGCACCGCGGGTCTGGCAATTCCCGGTAATACTTCCGCAACTCCGCCTGTCAAGATGAGGATTTCGCCTTGGCGTGCTTCCAGTATCTGTGCCCCAGCAACCTCGAGTGCCTGCGCGAGGTTGAACTCTGACGGCTGAGCGACGAGTGACCCGATTGCGCGATCAATGGCGGCGAGATCATCTGGCGCACTTCCAGTGGCGATGACGATTGGTTCAGCACTCGCGCCGATGACCACTGCCTGGTCGCCAGGACGCAATCGTGACAGCGCGAGAGATGCCCGCGCTTTCGCTTCGTCGAGCCTCGTTGCGGTCGGAGGGGATGCCCTTAGCGTCGCAGGTGCGAATGGACCGTCCGAAACCGTGCGAGGATCTCCGTCCGAGGCAAGCATCGGAACGGAAGTGTCGATGATGACTGCCAATGTGCGACCGACGGGTATCAGGCGAGCGATAGCCGGACGAGCGAGGGCAGTCGCAGCCAACACTGCGGCGAGGATTTGCAGGATGATCAGAAGATGTCGACGCAGGAACGTGAGCGGACTTCGGGCGGTCTCCGGTGCAATGGCCCGTCGCCATAGAAAGATGCTTGAGACCTCGACACGGCGGCTTCGCGGTCTGAGCAGGTATAGGGCGGCGATCGCCACGGCAGATCCGAGCCACAACAGGCTCCATGGCGACAGCAACTGCGGGGTGTTCACGCGCTGATCCGGGGTTCAATTCCCCATCCCCGGTCCCCGCCCTGACGCGACTGGATCGCGGAGCGAGACCACCGGGCAGCTACGTTCGCCACAGCGTCACGCAAGCAGGCGTCGTGCACGCGCGTCATGAAACAGGAACTCCTCGATGGGTGTCGTGGTCGAGATTGGGATATAGCGGACCTGACGGGCGATGCACCGGGATTCGGTTTCCGCCAGCCAGGAGGCGACCCTGGCTCGATACCGTGTCGCAAGGTCATCGTCAACGGTGATCCTGAGAACTTCACCGGTCTCCCTATCGTAGACATCGAGGTCTCCATCAAGGTCCGGATCCATTTCAGTCTGATCGATCACATGCATTACCGCGACTTCGAACCCGCGTTCGAGGAGGGCAGCGATACCCTCGTGCACGCCTGGGCCAAGGAGGTCGGAGATGATTACCGCAAGCCCGCGCTGCCGATGACTGCCGGCGTAGGCGCGCAATGAAGTGCCGAGGTCGGTACGCCAAGCGGGGGACAGGGTGCCGAAAAATTGGAAGAGACGCCGATAGGAGGCCTTTCCCCTGATTGGTGGTGATGCAATGGCGATGCGGTCGCTGATCCCTGCACCGACGATTGTGTCGGAACTGCACAGGCCCGCGTAGCCAATCGCCGATGCAAGACGCCTAGCGTGGCCCAGTTTGCTGACGGAACCCCAGTCCATGCTTCGGGACGTGTCAACGATGAGATGGACCACAAGGCTCTCTTCGTCTTCCCTCATCTTGACGAAGAGGCGATCAGATCGGCCATA
>Ga0114981_10000667_pt1 | contig 22245 bp, 25 predicted proteins | sample S_140806_MF_Meta_FD_87028 | JGI IMG/M metagenome (GOLD analysis project Ga0114981, IMG submission 87028) | Freshwater microbial communities from Lake Simoncouche, Canada to study carbon cycling - S_140806_MF_MetaG | ecosystem: Environmental > Aquatic > Freshwater > Lake | place: Lake...
CGTTTCGTGGTGCTGGATGAGGCGACCAGCGCCCTGGATGTGACCACGGAGAAGGCGCTATATGAGCTGCTGGTGGAACGGGAGATCGCGGTGGTGAGCGTGGGGCATCGGCCGACGCTGAAGGAGTATCACGACACGGTGCTGGAGCTGGATGGCACGGGGGCCTGGCGGCTGATGCCTGCGGCCAGCTATGACTTTGGCCGTCAGGCCTGAGCGAATGACCGACACCGTTGACCCCGTTGCCAACGCCTCTCCCGACCCGTCGGATTCCCCGGTTTCGAGCCCGGCGCCCCCCCCGGTATCTCCAGTCACCAGCGCCACGACCTCGGACCCACCGGCCTTCGGCTGGAGTGGCTACGCCGAGCGGGTGAATGGACGCTTCGCCATGGTGGGCTTCGTGGCGGTGCTGCTGATCGAGGCGATCAGCCGGGACACTTTTCTGCATTGGGCTGGCCTGATTCCCTGAGCTGGATCAGGCCGGATAGGGTCTTGGGTTCGGTGCGTTCCTCGATGGGTTTGTGCTTGTCAGGGAACCGCGATCAGATCCACCTGCCATTCCCCATTGCGGCTCACCTCCACCGTCAGCTCCCGGCCATCGGCGCGCAGGGCCACCCGGCGCGGCACCCCCGGGGGGGCCATGGCGATCGGCTCCAGGCCCATCAGCTCCCGGCGATAGAGCACCAGCTCGGTGCGCCCCTCCCGTTGCCGCACCACCGCCAGCCGTTGGCCGCTGCTGTCCACGCTCACGCTCAACGGTTGGGCATCCGGGCGATTGAGGCCGGGCAGGGGAACGGGATGGCGTTGGTTCAGGTCCAGCAGCTGCACCTGGTCGCGGTTGTGGCGATGGCCGATCAGGGCGAGCCAGGGGCCGGCCAGGGATGGGGCCTGGCTCGGCCCCGCCTGCAGCAGCAGGGCGTCCAGGTCCCGCATCGGCCGGGGCATGCTGCCGCTGCAGCCGCTCAGCAGCCCGATCACCAGGGCCCAGGGGCCCAGGGCCTTCCCCAGGCTGCGGTTCATGGCACGCCCCCGCCGAGGCTGGTCAGGCCCCCCGGGCGATCCGCCTCCAGGAGGCCGCTCAGGTCGATCAGCTGCAGGGCCGGCCGGCCGTTGCTGAGCAGGCCCACCGCCAACCGTTGACCGTCGGGGGCCAGGCTCAGCCGCTCCAACTCCACGTCCCCAGGCAAGGGGATGCGGTGGAGCTGGCCCCGGGCCCGGTCGAGGATCACCACCAGCCGTCGGTCCCCCTGTTGGCCGACCAGCGCCAGGTAACGGCCGTTCCAGCTCAGGGAGGGGGAGCGATGGGGTTCCAGGCGTTGCAGCTGGGGCAGGGGCAGCAGGCGGCCCGAGCGCTGCTCCTGGAGAATCACCGTGTCCCGTTCCCCCCGTGACACCAGGCTGGCCAGCAGCTGGCCATTGCCACTCAGGGCTGGATCCTGGCGGTTGCTGGTCGGGCCCACCGATCCGGCGTTGCGCCGCCTCCAGCTTGCGGAGCCGCAGCCCGCGAGCAGCAGGGTCACGAGAAGTGCTACAAGACCCATCCTCCCTATCCAGGTGGCGTGGCCCCCAGGGCGAGGATGGACCCCTGGAGCGGGCCCTGGGGTCGCCCCAGGTTCAGTCGTCGAAGCGAGACGTGTTATCGCGGGCCGGGGTTGGGCTGGAGGGCTGGGGGCGGGGGCTGCGGTTGTCGATGGGTGCGTAGTCGGCATCGCTCACATCGGCCTGGGCGGGACGGCTGATCGGTGCCCCTTGGGGGATGCCGGTGGGCGGCAGGGGGCTGGTGGCACCTGCTCCAACGGGGCGGCCCTCGCTCCTCCCCTCGGTGGCGCTGGCTCCGGACCCTCCCGGACGGCGGTTGGAGCGGGGCATGGTGTCGGCACTGGCCACCGGCCGGCTACCGCGGCGGGGTTCTGGCCCGCCCTCCCGGTTGGCCCGTCGGGAGCCGAAGTCCTGGGCAGGGGCGGAGCGGGGGCTGCTGGCGTAGCGACTGGAGGCGCTGGGCTCGGTTTCACGGCCGTAGGGGCCGGGGCCGTCCCGGTCCGGTCGCTCAGGGACAGGGGGCCGGCTGGCCTGATCCCAGGGGGCCGGTTCGCCGCGACGGCTGGCGGCCCGCTCGGGAATGGCGGCCCGGCTGGGGCGCCGTGGCCGGTAAAAATCCTCTTCCGGGCCCTCCTCCCGGGAGGGGATGCGGCGCCGGGGCAGCTCCGGTTCGTCGAAGCGGTCGCGGTCGTTGTCCCAATCCCGGCCACCCCCCAAGCCCCCCCGGGGCTGGAAGGAGGGGCCGGGCTCCTCATCGTCGAAGTAGGAGGAGCGGCGGGCCTGTTCGGTGGTCACCCCCCGCAGCCGCACACTCTCGTAGGCAAAGAAGACGGTGGTGCCGGCTAGGAGGAACTGGCCGAATTGAAGAATCGGATCGAGACGCCAGCCCTGGAAGAACAGGATGCCACCACAGAGGAGGCCGATCGCCGCGAAAAAGACGTCGTAGTCGCGGGCGAGGGCAGGCTTGAAGTTCCTCATGAAGTAGAGGAACGCTCCACCGACGGCCAGCACGATGCCGACGATGCTGGCCCAGTTGAGGCTGGCGTTGACCACGTCGTTTGTCTCCGGCGGCGTTGGGCTCGGGGGATGGGGCCCGGACCGTTCGGGGCAGAACGGGAGCGCGGGGCCCAGGGTTCTCGGCCCAGGGTGGGCGCGAAGTTCTGCTCATCATTTTAGGGACCCTGCCGCCGGCCGGATCGACCGGCCGGGGGCTCAGAGGCGCCGATCCACCTGGTCGTTCTGGCTGATCAACACCAGGGCGATCGCAATGGGGATGACCACGATCACCGCTCCCCAGGCCAGGCTGCTGAGGAAGTTGGAGAGGGAAGGGGTCATGGCCGGTGGGGTGGGGGCGGGCTGAACGGGCAGGGCAACGTCCTGCAGGCCGAGGGCCCATCGGAACGGCGCCCGTTCTGGTTTGCCGATCCTAGGGAGAGATGGCCGCTTCCTACGCTGCTCTCCTTGCCGCTTAGAGCTTTGTGACGGCCTTGGCCCCTTCCCTGCCCCTGCTGCACCTGGTGCTGGGGCTGCTGCTCTCGGGCTGGACGCTGCTGTTCCTGTTCCGGATTGTCCTCACCTGGTATCCGCAGCTGGACCTGCAGCGGGGGCTGCTGCGGCTGGTCAGCGCTCCCACGGAACCGCTGCTGGCCCCCACCCGGCGGCTGATCCAGCCGATCGGCGGTGTGGATGTGACGCCGGTGGTGTGGGTGGGGTTGGTGAGCCTGCTGCGGGAGCTGCTGGTGGGCCAGCAGGGGCTGGTCTCGCTGCTGATGCTGCACAGTCAGGGCCTGGCCTGAGCCCCCTAGGGCGGCAACATCTCCTGTTCCACGAATTTGGTGTACACCTCCCCCCGCTGGAATTCGGGCCGATCCAGCAGCGCCAAGTGGAATTCGATGGTGGTAGGGATGCCGGTAATCGCGCATTCCGAGAGGGCACGGCGCATCCGCTTCAGGGCTGCATCCCGATCAATTCCCCAAACAATCAGCTTGCCGATCAGGGAATCGTAGAAGGGGGGTATCTCATAGCCCGTGTACACGTGGCTGTCCACCCGCACCCCGGGCCCCCCCGGCGGTAGCCAACCGGTGATTTTGCCAGGGGCGGGACGGAAGTTGTGGCGAGGATCCTCAGCGTTGATCCGGCATTCAATGGCATGGCCGGTGAGCCGCACCTCCTCCTGCCGGAAGCTGATGGGTTCCCCCCCTGCGATGCGCAGTTGTTCGGCGATCAGGTCGACGCCGGTCACCATTTCGGTGACCGGGTGCTCTACCTGAATCCGGGTATTCATCTCCATAAAATAGAAATTGCCGGTGCGATCCACCAGGAATTCCACGGTGCCCGCGCCTTCGTAGCCGATGCTGCGGGCGGCGGCCACGGCCGCATCGCCCATGCGTTGGCGCAGGGCCGGATCGAGGCCGGGGCTGGGGGCTTCCTCCAGCAGTTTCTGGTGCCGGCGCTGGATCGAGCAGTCCCGTTCACCTAGGTGAATCACGTTGCCGTGGCGATCGGCCAGCACCTGCACTTCCACGTGCCGGGGCCGGTCGATGAATTTCTCCATGTAAAGGCCGGGGTTGCCAAAGGCCGCCTCGGCCTCCCCCTGGGCGGCTTTGAACAGGTTCTCCAGCTGGGCGGCCGCCGTCACCAGGCGCATGCCCCGGCCGCCCCCCCCCGCCGTGGCCTTGATCATCACCGGATAGCCCATCTGCTCCGCCAGCCGGGACGCTTCCTCCGGGTTGGCCAGCAGGCCCTCACTGCCGGGGATGGTGGGCACGCCCACCCGCTGCATGGTCGCCTTGGCGGTGGATTTGTCGCCCATGGCCCGGATCGACTCCGGCGAAGGCCCCACGAAGGTGATGCCGTGGGCGGCGCAGATTTCGGCAAAGCCGTCGTTTTCAGCCAGGAATCCGTAGCCGGGATGGATGGCGTCGGCGTGGCGGGAGGTGGCGGCCGCCAGGATGTTGGGAATATTGAGGTAGCTCTTGCTGCTGGGGGCTTCGCCCACGCACACGGCCTCATCGGCCAGTTGAACATGCAGAGCGTTGCGGTCCACGGTGCTGTGAACCGCAACGGTGGCAATTCCCAGTTCGCGGCAGCTGCGCAGGATCCGAAGCGCGATTTCGCCCCGGTTGGCGATCAGCAATTTGCCGATGGGCATCCGCGGTGGGTTGTTGTGAGGGGAGACGCCTGGGGACAGGCCGTCTGGGACTGTATCAGCGCCTACAGGCGCTCCCGCCCATGACGACGGCTTCGCTACGGGACGGAGCGGGCGGCCCCGTCGCTAGGTATATTGCTTCTCGGTGCGCACCCAGGTGCTCACCGATCACCCGGTGCTGCCGGTCCTGTCCCGCCCTGGCGTTTCGACACCAGCAGAAGGTTCAGGGTTCAGGCCACCGTTCCGAGCGGATGTGGTGGAATTGGTAGACACGCACGTTTGAGGGGCGTGTGGCTTCGGCCTTGCGAGTTCAAGTCTCGCCATCCGCATTTTTTTTCTTGTCCCAACGGAGTTCCGCAAGCGATCCTCTCGATCCCGCCCGGATCAAGGAGCCTGCGAATGTGCTCTCCATCCCCGCCCCGCCCTCCGACGGCGCACCGGTGACGGCGGCTGAAGAGCTGGCCGTGGTGCTGGTCAGCAACGGGCCCGGAGAACTCACCACCTGGGTTCGTCCCCTGGCGGAACGGTTGCATGGGGAACTGGCCCTGCGTCCCCGCCAACCCCAGGCTTCCATCAGCCTGCAGTTGGTGCTGGTGCCCTGCCCCAATGCCACCGGTCAGGAGCAGCGGGTGGCGGAGGGGTGGGGCCTGTTCACGCGGGTGCTGCCGGCACGACGCTTCTGGTGGTTGCTGTTGCGGCCGCGCCGCCATGGCCCCTGGCCCCGCCATGGGGTGGTGGTGTTTCTCGGTGGCGATCAGTTCTGGACCGTGTTGCTCTCGGCTCGGCTCGGCTATCGCCACCTCACCTATGCCGAGTGGGTGGCCCGTTGGCCCCGCTGGAATGACCGGATCGCGGCGATGGGGCCCGCCGCTGCCGCGCGCCTGCCCAAGCGCTGGCGTTCCCGCTGCGTGGTGGTGGGGGATCTGATGGCCGATCTTTCGGAGAGTGCTCGCCAGCAGGCCCCCCTGGCGGACGCCGAATGGGTGGCCCTGCTGCCCGGCTCCAAGCGCGCCAAGTTGCAGGTGGGCATGCCGTTCCTGCTCGCCACCGCCGATTGCCTCAAGGCCCTGCGTCCCGACTGCCGCTTCCTGCTGCCCGTGGCGCCCACCACCACCGTGGCGGAGCTGCTGGCCTGGGCAGGGCCGGCCAATCCGATCAGCCGCCACTTCGGGGTGGATCCCCCCACCCTGCACCAGGGCGAGTTGATCACGGCGGCGGGGACGGCCATCCAGCTGTTGCAGGCCCATCCGGCCCATGGGCCCCTGAGCCAGTGCGCCCTCGCCCTCACCACCGTGGGGGCCAACACCGCCGAGCTCGGGGCCCTAGGGGTGCCGATGATCGTGCTGGTGCCCACCCAGCATCTGCATGTGATGCAGGCCTGGGATGGTTGGCTGGGGCTGCTGGCCCGCTTGCCCCTGCTGCGTCGGTTGTTGGGGGTGGCGTTGACGGCCTGGCGGATGCGCCATCGCGGCTTCCTGGCCTGGCCCAACATCTCCGCCGGTCGGGTCGTGGTGCCGGAGCGGGTGGGGGCGATCCAGCCGGCGGAGATCGCCGCCGAGGCGGCGGACTGGCTGGCCCATCCCCAGCGCCTGGCGGGCATGCGCGCTGACCTGCGCAGTCTGCGGGGCCGACCTGGCGCCGTGGCCGCCCTGGCCGAGCTGGTCCGAGGTCTGTTGCCGCCAGCGGGTGCTGCCTAGGGTTGGGGCCGTTCCCGATCGCCCCGATGTCGGATTCCGTCAGCCCTTCTGATTCGGTCCCTGCTGGCCCCAGCCCATCGGACCCTTCCGCCTGTGGCCTGGACAGTGGCCTGGCCCGCGGCCTGGACGAGGAGGCCTGGCGGGAGCGGCTGACGCCGGAGCAGTTCCGCGTCACCCGCCAGGGCGGCACGGAACGGGCCTTCACGGGCGCCTACTGGAACCACAAGGGCCAGGGCCTCTACCGCTGCGTCTGCTGCGGCCAAGAGCTGTTCAGCTCCACCACCAAGTTTGAGTCCGGCACCGGCTGGCCCAGTTTCTGGGATGGGGTCGATCCCGCCGCCATCACCACCCTCACCGACCGCTCCCACGGCATGGTGCGTAACGAGATCCGCTGCGCCAACTGCGAGGCCCATCTGGGCCATGTGTTCAACGACGGCCCCGCCCCCACCGGCCAGCGTTATTGCGTGAATTCTGCTTCGCTGGAGTTCGACAGTGGCATGGGTTAGGGACTAGGGAAGTTCGGGGGAATTCAGCTCTGGTGACGCTGGAGCTGGATTACCCCGAGCAGGCTCAAGACCAAATAGGTGTGGCTGGCCCCAATCCGCGACGGGGCCGCGATCCAAAACTTCTGCCGTGGTAGCTGGGGAAAGCGCCGCAAGAACCCGCTCTGCATCTGGGCTGCGCCGCATCTGCTGCCGAGAACGAGTTGACAATAATGTTGACAATACCGCCTCTTAAGGTTGACAATGAGGGCTCCTGCTGGGGTGGGCTGTGCCGGCGATCCGCGATCGAGGCGAAGCGGTGCGCACGTTCATCGTGGCCAACGTGGCCAAGCATCCTGCTGACATCGTGCGCCGCACTGCCGAGAAATTCGACTGCACTCGTCAGGCGGTTCACCGCCACATCCAACGGCTGGTGGAAGAAGGAGCGTTGCTGGAATCGGGCAAGACCCGCAGCCGCACCTATGCGCTGGCTGAGCTCATCTCCTGGAGCCAGTCGTTTGCCGTCGCCAGCTGCGGCGATGAGGGAGACATCTGGCTGCGCGATGTGCGCGATCTGCTCAGGCCCCTGGCCAGCAATGTGATGGACATCTGGCACTACGGCTTCACCGAGATGTTCAACAACGCCCTGGACCACGCCCAGGCCTGCACCATCACGGTGGATGTCACCAAAACGGCGGCCGGTTCTGTTGTGGTCATCCGTGATGACGGTGTCGGCATCTTCCGCAAAATTCAGGCGGCCCTGGGGCTATTGGACGAACGCCATGCGGTGCTAGAGCTGGCCAAGGGCAAGTTCACCACCGATCCACAGCGCCATACCGGCGAGGGGATCTTTTTCAGCTCGCGGATGTTCGATCAGTTCACGATCACCTCAGGTTCGGTGAACTTCAGTCACCAGGCCAAAGCCCCGGAAGACTGGATTCTCGAAGCGGAGGAAAGCGGTGGAACCACGGTTCGCATGGAACTCGGAAATCACACGGCGCGCTCGATCAACAAGGTGTTCAAGCAATACACTACTGGCGACGACTTCGGTTTCACCAAGACGGTTGTTCCGGTTCGCCTGGCCCAATATGGCGATGACAATCTGGTCTCAAGGTCCCAGGCCAAGCGGTTAATCGTGCGTTTTGAGAAGTTCCGCACCGTGGTGCTCGACTTCAAGGGTGTAACACTGATCGGCCAGGCTTTTGCTGATGAAGTGTTTCGGGTCTTTGCGCTGGCTCACCCTGAAGTGGAGCTGTTTCCACTGAATGCCAACAAGGAGGTCAGCCAGATGATCGCTCACGTCTTGGCAGCCAACCCATAAGGCCAGTTGACTCGGGCAATCCTCGGATCCACCCCACTGGGGCGGACGTGCATCGCCATGAATGGCCGCGTCCCGAGCCGCTGCGGGCCCCACCATTCATGACGACCGCGCCATCCCGGCGGCGGCTTGGCTCACTCCACGGCGTCGCCCGTTGGCCGAACTCTTGGCCTCCATGCCCGATGTCTTGAGTTGAAGCCACAGGTCATGTTCTTGATTGACACCAACGTGATCAGCGAAGCCCGTAAGGGCGAGCGGGCCAATGCGGGCGTACGGGCCTTCTTCGCCGAGGCGGGCGAGCAGGATTGGCCATTGTTTCTCGCGGCGATTTGCCCCAGGCGGAAGCTCTGGAGCCATGGCTGCTGCAGCTGTTGCAGGACTACGGCGATCGGGTGCTGGGCTTGGACAGCGATGCCGCCCAGCGCTGGAGACGGCTGCGGGTGCATCACCCCGAGCAGGCGCTCGACAAGCCGGTTGCAGCGAGTGCCCTTCGGCATGACCTCACGGTGGTGACCCGCCACATGGCGGCTTTTCTCCCCACGGGCCATCACCAAACGCCTAGTGGCTGCTGATCGCCGCTCTGGGCGAAGAAAGCATGCGCGAGCGGCGCTATCCGGGATGGCCTACCCCCCTCGGCTCACTCGGATGTGGCTGGAGGAGATCCAGGCGCCGCTGGCGTCGTAGCGACGGATCAACCGTTCCAGCTGGTCGGGGGCCGGCAGCCACCCCGCCTCCACCTCAAAGGCTGTGCGGTGGTTCACCTGCAGCGGCACCCGGCAGTAACCGGCGTCGGGGTGCAGGAACAGGCGCTGGTTCTCGCCGCCACGTTCGCCCTCCCCCTTCTCCCCTTGGCTGGTGATGTGGATCTGTTGGCCTTCAGCCCGTTCGATCTGCAGTTCACAGCGCGCCATCTCCGGCTCGGACCAGTCCGCCGTGATGGTGGCGACCTGGCCCGTCCATGGGCCGAGCAGGCTTTCCATCTCCAGCGCTGGCCGTTCGCTGGCGTCGCTGCCGGCTCGGAATTCCCGGATCAGCACGAAGCTCTCCAGGGCCCCGTCCGGGCTGTGCAGCTGCACCAGCCGGTGGCGGCGATCGCCCGCAATGAAGCCAAATTCAGCGCCAAAGGGCGTGCCCGGCGCCACCTGCAGGGTCCCCTTGCTGAAGGATCCCGAATCGAAGAACACCACCTGCCGGCCCAGGCTGCGGTACTCCTGGTTCACCTCCCGGGTGGGCACACCGCCCAGATCGCCGGAGCTGAAGCGACGCAGCCGGAAGTGCACCAGCCGCTCCCCATCGCCCCGTTCCAGGGTGAGGATCGACGGGGTCGATTCGCCGAGGTCGCCATCGGCATTCAGCCCGGTGAACGACCCGCGCCACTCGCCGAGGTTGCCAAGAAAGTTCTCCCACTGGGACCCCATGGCTGCCGTGCTCTTGCTTGGTCCGCGCAGGGACTTTAAGGAGATTGGGTGAGGCCCGGGGTCGCCGGTGCCCTACTCACCAGGGATCGTCGAAGCGTTCCGGTTCCACATCAATCAGCTCTCCGGCATCCCGGGGCGCCGGGGGGCGGCGGGTGGACAGGGGCGGACGGGGCTCTGGGCGTGGCGCCTCGGGGCGGGGCGCCGGGCGGGCCTCTTGCCAGCGCTGGTCTCCATAGCGATCCTCGTCGCGCTCGTCATAGCGGGGCCGGGCCGGGGGTTCGTCCAGGTCGTCGTCGAGATAGCGGCGCTGCCGCAGCGGTTCCCGGTCGCGGCGTTCCTCCAGCTCGACATAGTCGAGTTCGCTCTGGGGCTGGAAGGCCTGGCTGCGGGCCGGCTGAATCCGGCGTTGCTCGGCCACGCTCGGCTGCCCTGCCGGCAGTTGGTTTTCCGCCGGCACCATGCCGCCCCGGTAGCGCTCCCGTTCCTCCTCCTCCCAGCTGCTGCCGCCGATCCCCAGCTTTTCCAGCAGGCCGGTGCCGAGCTGCTTGAGCTTCTCCTCGGCGCCCTCGTACACGATGATCCGATCGACGCCGCTGCTGACGATCTCCACCACCGGCAGTTCCCAGGTGCTCAGCACCCCCTCCCCCAGCAGGGGGACCCCCAGGGCGCCGAGCACCAGGGTGGTGAGTTCGCCGGTTTCGATGTCGAAGCTGTACCCCAGCACCCGGCCCAGCTGGGCTCCGGATTCGGTGATCACCTGGCAGTTGATCACCCGGCTGTAGCGCTCCGGATCAAAGCCCTCCGCCAGGGAATCCACCGAATCCACCAAGATCACATCCCCCACCTGGCGGATGCGATCCAGGGGCATCCAGCGGGGCAGGCCCGGCAGAAAGCGGGTGAGGGGGTTGTCGCGCAGGCCGAGCGCCACCACCTCACGCCGGTCGATGTCCACCACCACTTCGCCCACCACCCCCAGGCGACGGCCCGTGTCGCGGGTGATCACCTGGGTGCCCATCAGTTCGGAGCGCAACCACAGGCGATCGCTGGGGGTCGAGGAATCGGGGCTGGAGGATGGGGTGGAGGTCAAGGCCGGGGCTGTGGGGGAGCCATGGGTGGTCAGTCGGCCCATTGTGACCCACCCCACCAGCTCACGCCGCCGGCGGCAATCCGACCACCTGGGTATGGGCGCCCCGGGCCTGGGTGACGCCGATCGTGCGGGTGGAGGCGGCGATCATCGGGCGCCGATGGCTCACCTCCAAAAACTGCGCCGTGTCGGCCTGGGCCGCGATCAGGCTCGCCAGCCGCTCCACATTCACCCCATCCAGGAAGCTGTCCACCTCGTCCAGTGCATAGAACGGGGACGGCCGGAACCGCTGCAGGGCGAACAGGAAACTGAGCGCCGTGAGGGATTTTTCACCACCGGACATCGCCGCCAGCCGGCGCACCGCCTTGCCCTTCGGGTGGGCCACCAGGGTGAGGCCCCCCTCCAGGGGTTGCTCTGGGTTTTCCAGCTGCAGGTGGCCCTCGCCATCGGAGAGGCCGGCGAAGATCGTGCGGAAGTGGCTGTCCACCGCCTGGAAGGCCTCCATGAAGGCCTCCTGCCGCAGGGTGGCCACCGTTTCGATCCGCAACAGCAGTTCCTCCCGTTCCTTGCTCAACACCTCCAGCCGCTCCTCCAGTTCGCTGAGGCGCTGCTCGAGCTGGGTGAGCTCCTCGAGGGCCAGCATGTTAACCGGTTCCAGGGCCTCCATGCGCTGCTGCAGGCTGCGCAGTTCCCCCTGGAGGGCCTCCAGGCCCGCCGCCCGGATCTCCTCCGGGATGGTGGGGAGGGGCTCGGGCAACTCCCGCTCCAGTTGCTCCAGCCGCAGGCCCTGGCTGCGTTGCTGTTCAGCCAGGGCCTGCAGCTCCTCGCCCAGACGCTGGCGCTCCCAGGTGCGTTGCTGCAGCGCCTGGCGCTGGCTGGCCAGTTGGGCCTCGGCGCCATCCCGGGCCCGACGGCGCTCGCCGAAGCGCTCCTGCAGTTCCGCCTGACGGGCCTCGAGCTCGCTGCGACGGGCCAGGCCCTGCTGGTGCTGCTCCTTCCAGAGCTGTCGTTCGGCTACCAGGGCGGTCACGGCCTGACCCAGGCGCTGTTCCTCCCCGGCCAGGGCCTGCAGCTGGCTGCTGAACCGTTCCGCCGCGAGGGCCCGTTCGCGCCGTTCGGCCACCAGGGCATCCCGCTGGGCCCGGGCGGCGCTGAGTTCCCGGTCGGCGGCCTCCAGCTCCCCCTGCAAGCCCTGCCAGCGGCCGCTGTCGCTGCTGGAGCGGGCCTCCGCTTCGGCCGTTTCGAGGGTCGCCAGGCTTTCGCGCAGGGGCGCCAGCCCCTCGCTGATCTCCAGCTCCCGCTGTTGATCGGCGGCCCAGGCGGTGCGCAGCTGCTGGAGGCGATCGGCCAGTTGCTGCTGGCGTTGCTGCTGGGGGGTCAGGGTGCGCTGGGAGGCCTGGCGCTCCGCCTCCAGGGCCGCCAGCCGCTGCTGCTGATGCTGCAGGAGCGGGCGCCGCCGTTCCAGGTCCTGGGCGAGGCTGGCCTCCTGGCGGCGGCAGGCCAGCAGGCTCTCGCCGAGCTCCAGCAGGCGTCGGCGCAGGGGATCGGCCTCATCCCCCTCGGTGGCCCGGCCGAAGCTGAGCTGGCCGGAGCGCTGCTGCAGGCTGCCGCCGGTCATGGCTCCGCTTTTCTCCAGCAGTTCCCCTTCAAGGGTCACGGCGCGGCAGCGCCCAAGTTCCCGGCGGGCCGAGGCGAGATCGCTGAACACCAGGGTGTCGCCGAACACGTAGCGAAACACCTCGGCGTACACGGGTTCATGGCGCACCAGCTCGACCGCCCGGCCCACCAGTCCGCCAGCTCCACTGCCGCCGGGGCTGCTGCCCCGCTGCAGGGCCGCGCCCCCCGGGCCGCCGCCGCCCCGGATCTTGTTGAGCGGCAGGAAGGTGAGGCGGCCGGCCCGGCGGCTCTTGAGCAGGTCGATGGCGCGGGCGGCAATGCGGTCGTCCTCCACCACCACCTGCCCCAGCCGGCCGCCGGCGGCCACCTCCAGGGCCACCCGATGCCGTTCCTCCACCTCCCCGAGCTGGGCCACCGGGCCGTGGATGCCCTCCAAGCCGGCTTCCAGCAGCAGCCGCAGGGCCCCGGTGCCCCGGCTTTCCTGCAGGGCGTCGCGGCGACTGTCGAGCCGGGCGATCTCCCGCTCCAGGGTGGTTTGCTCCTGTTCCAGGCGGCTGCGGGTGCGCTGCTGCAGGGCAAGGGCCTCGGCCAGCTCCTGGAGGCTGGTCTGCTCGCCGCTCAGGCGCTTCTGGAGCTCCTCCACCTGGGCGGTGAGGGTGTGGAGCAGCTGGGTGGCCTCCCCCTGGCTGCTCGCTTCCTGCACTTGTTCCGCGTCCAGCTCCTGGATCCGACTGGCGGCCTGGCGCAGCCGCTCCTGGAGCTGTTGCTGTTCGGCTTCGAGGGGGCCGAGCCGTTCCTGGAGGGCTTGCCGGCTGCGGCTGCGCTGCTGCTGCTCCTCCAGCCAACTGCCGGACCGGCCCGCCACCTCCCCGAGCCGGCGCCGGGAGAGCTCAACCGCCGCCTCGCCATCGAGGCAGCGCTGGTCGGCGGCGGCCAGGGCGTCGCCGTCGTTGGTGGACTGCAACGCCTGGAGCTGCTGGCGCAGTTCCCCCTGCTGCTGGCCGAGCTGGTGGCGTTGGCGCTGCAGGGCTTCCGCCTCCTGTTGGTGCTTCTCCGCTTGACGGCCCCGTTCCCGCTCGCTGGCCTCCAGGCCCGCCAGTTCGCTCTGCACCGCCAGGAGCTGGTCTTCCCCGAGGGCTTTCACCTCGGCCTGGAGCTGCTCGAGGGCGGTGGCGGCGGCCTGGAGCTCCTGCTCCGCCGTGGCGATGGCCAGGCCCTCCTGCTCCTGTTGGTGCCGCAGGGCCTCCTGGCGGCTGCTGAGGGCCCGCAGGTCGTCCCGGGCGGCCTCCCAGGTGAGCAGCTGCTCCTGTTCCCGCCCCATGTGCAGTCGCTGGCGCAGGTCTTGGTAGCTGCGGGCCTTGGCGCAGTCGCGCTCGAGCTTCTGGCGGGTCACCAGCAGCTCCTGCTCCACGATCCGGCAGCGCTCCTGGCGGTCCTGCACCTCATCGAGCTTGGCGCGGCTCTGGTCGATGCGGCTGTCGAAGAGGGCCACGCCGGCCAGTTCGTCGATGATGCCGCGCCGCTCGCGCGCACTCATCGACACGATCCGGGTGACATCCCCCTGCATCACCACGTTGCTGCCATCCGGGTCCACCCGGAGCCGCCGCAACTGGGTCTGGAGCTGCTGCAGGTTGCAGGGGACGCCGGCGGCGTTGTAGGTGCTGCTGTAGGTGCCCCCCGGGGCCACCCGCAGCCGTCGGGTGACGCTCCACTGCCGTTGGCCGGGCTGGATCCAGGGCCCCTCCTGGTTGGGTTCCAGACCGGCTTCGGCGTCGTCGGGCTGCCAGTCGCCCAGATCGAAGTGAACGGTCACGCTGGCTTCGGCCGCCCGCCCCTGGCGCAGGATGGCGCTGTTGATCAGGTCGGGTAATCGCTCGGCGCGCATGCCGCGGCTGTTGGCCAGGCCCAGGCAGAACAGCACCGCATCGAGAATGTTGCTTTTGCCCGATCCATTCGGACCGGTGACCACCGTGAAGCCCGGTTCAAGCGGAATCGAGATGGCGCCGCCGAAGGATTTGAAATGGGTCAGCTCGACCTGATTGATGTGAACCAATCGGCCCGCCCGACGAGCTGATTCAGCTTAACCGAGCTGGTCAGATCTCACCAGGGGTGGGCGCGGGGAAGACGGGGGCCGGGGCTGGGGGCCTGGGGTGGAGGCGCCTGGGCCAGATCCTTCGGGCATGATGGTCAAAATTTGAAGTGAGCGAATGGTGGTGGGATTTCTGCGGCTCGGCATCGGTTGTGGCGCGATTGGTCTGGGTGTCTCGGGCCTGCTCACGTTTTTGTTGGCGGCGGGAAGGCTTTCCAGCGTGATCAACGAGCTTCGCCAAGGTCAGTTCGGATTTTCTCAGGAATTGGAACTGATCGGAATTGTGGATCTTTTCCTGCTTGGGGTTGGCATCTTGGTGATCGCCGCTGGCATTGTCAGCCTGACAATCACACGCGTTATTATGCCTAAAGGGCTGCAGTTTACCGACCTCCATCACCTAAAGAGCACATTTTCAAGTTTTTTGATCTTGATCATGGCGATTCTTTATCTTGAAAGCCTGTCCTCCCTCCGGTCGCTTGAAAGTACAACCAGCTCCAATCCGATTGCCCTTCTCTATGCCGGATTAGGTTTTCTGGCGGTCACGATCGCCTTGGTGATTTTTCAGCGCAGTGGCTCCCATCACAAGAATGGCTCCCGGGGCGGAACCGGGAGCGGTGAGGAATTGAGCCATGGTTGATTCGTCCGTTCCCGTTGCAGACGCTTCGGAGTCCCCGGCGGCCCAACTAGGCAGAAGGTTGACCCATGGCCGGGGCCGGCTGTTGGTGATGCTAGCCACCACACTGGTGTGGGTCATGGACACCCTGTTGGTGGGGCGTTTAGAGGGACACCATGTGGTGAACAATAGCTTCAACGGACTGTTGAGCACCGTGGAGCGCCTGAGCACCGTGGCGTTTCTGGTCGTCAGCATTGGGCTGGCCTTCTCGCTTTACCTCGGGCGCCAGCAGGCCCTGTTCCGCTGGGCCCTGATCTATCTGGTGTTCTCGATGACCCAGGTGGTGGCCAATGTCCTGTCGATGGTGGGCACGGCCAGTGCGGTGAAAGGTGGGGGGTTGACGGCCCTATGGGATGTGGCAGCTGTGTATATGGAAAGCGTGGTTGTGTTCATGTTCATTTATATCTTTCTGGACGTGGCTACGCCGGGCGGGGCCTTCGTCTGGCCGGGTCGCGATGGGCAGCCGCCCCCGCCTCCCCACGTGGTTGATTATCTGTTCATCTCCCTGAATGTGAATTCCACCTACGGACCCACCAGCGAGGCCCTGGTCTCCCGCCCCGCCAAGATGTTTATGGCGCTGCAGGTGCTGTTGGCGATCCTGATGCTCACTGTTTTGATTGCCCGCGCCGTGGGGGCCAGCGGCTGAGCGGAGGCCCCTGGCTAGGGCCCATCGCTGACGATCCTCCCGGAGCTCTCTACGCTGGTTCGAAAGCTCTACCGCGTCGTCCATGGATCAGGACAGCACCAGCAACGGCGCCCCTGCGGCCGCCCCCTTCGCCCCTGCCCCCCAGGCCTTCGACGAGGGGCCTCCTCCATCTGCAGACCAGTCATCGGCAGATCAGCCGTCCGCGGACCAGCCCAGGGCGGCGGTGTCGGCGGGCCAGGGACTCAAGGGGGTCTTTCAGGAGAGCTTTGAGGCCCTGTTGCCCAGCATTCAGCGCCAATGGCCGGAGGTCACCCGCCACACCCTGGAGGCCACCCGCGGCAGCTTCGATCACGTGGTCGAGGTGATCAGTCGCCAGACCGGCGTCACCAGCGCTGGCGTGAAACAGCAGCTGCTCGATCTGCTGCAGGTGACCACCCAGCAGGCGGGCCAGGTGGCGGAAACCCTGCGCCCCTTGGAAGAGCAGCTGGAGAGCCTGCTGGATGAGCTCAACAGCACCCTGCGCCCCCGGATCGAGAAGCCGGTGCGGGAACGGCCCCTGCTGGCGCTCGGGATTGCGGCAGGCGTTGGTCTGCTCGTTGGTCTGCTGCTCTCGCCTGGACGGCGCTCCGCATGAGTCCGGAGCGCCAGGGGAATGGGGCCGCAGGGAAGGGCTTCATCCGGGTGACCGCCCTGATGACCTCGGTGATGGATCTCCATGTGCGCATCGCGCTGCAGGAGGCCGACAAGGAGAAGCGCCGTCTGATTGGTGCCGGGGTGTTCCTGGCGATGGGGGCGGGCCTGGCTTCGATGGCCACCATCGCCCTGCAGCTGGTGCTGCTGCTTTGGTTGCGGGACCATTTCGGTCTGAGCTGGATCCAGGCCTGCCTGGCGATCACCGCCATCGATGCCGTGCTGGCCACCCTGTGCCTGCGCCTGGGCGGACAGATGCTCAAGGGCCCCTATCTGCCCCAGACCATGGCGGGTCTGACCCGCACCACCCGGGCCCTGACGGGCCGCTTCTGATCGCGCGGCCCGGCTCCCCCTAGCGGATGTCGTAGCGCAACCAGCGGCAGTCGATGCCGCCATTGCTCACGGCCACCCGGCGGCTGGCCTTCATCCGCAGGGCGCCCGTGAGTTCCGGGTTGCCACTCAGCAGCCAGAGGGTCCAGCCGCCGCAGCGCTCCTTGAGCATCCGGCCCAGGTCGCCATAGAGCCCTTCCAGGGCGTCGCGCTCCCCCAGGCGGGCGCCGTAGGGCGGGTTGCAGACCACCAGCCCTGGCCCCGGGGGCGGCAGGAAGTCCCGGGCGTCCCCCGCGCGCAGGTCGAGCCAGGGGGCCACCCCAGCCGCCGTGGCATTGGCCTGGGCCTGGGCCAGCACGCTTGACTCCTGCTCCTGCCCGACGATCGGCGCCAGGGGGCGGCCATCGGCGCCCTGATCGCGGGCCAGGGCGCGGGCGGCCTTCACTTCCTCTTGCCATTGGTCGGCATCGAAATCCGCCCAGTGCTGCAGGCTGAAGGGGCGGGGGCTGCCGCCGTCCAGCCCCGGGGCGCGGCCCAGGGCGGCACAGGCGGCTTCAATCAGCAGGGTGCCGGAGCCGCAGAGGGGGTCTGCCAGGGGGACGGTGCCATCCCAGCCGGTGAGGGCGATCAGGCCGGCCGCCAGGTTCTCCTTCAGGGGGGCCAGCCCCAGGGCGGCCCGATAGCCACGACGGTGCAGGCTGGTGCCGCTGCCGTCCAGGCTGAGCACGGCTTCCGCCCCCCCGCCACCGGGTCGGCCAGGACTGAGGTGCAGATGCAGCACCAGATCCGGGGAGTCCAGATCCACCGAGGAGCGTGCGCCAAAATGCTGCCGCTGCCAGTCGATCACGGCGTTCTTCACCTGCAGGGCGCTGTAGTGGCTGTGGCTGAGGCTCGCCGTACTGCCGCTGGCTTCCACCCGGAAGCGCAGGTCTGGCGGCAGCCAGCGGCCCCAGTCGGTGGCCTCCTGCACCCCGCGGTAGAGATCCTCCCGGTTGTGACAGGGGAAGCGGGCCAGTTCCCGTAGCAGGCGGAAGGGCAGGCGGGCCTGGAGATGGAGGCGGTAGAAGCCGCTGCGGGTGGTGCGCAGGGCCACGGCGCGGCGCAGGGGCCGCACCGCCTCGGCCCCCAGGGCCACCAGCTCGGCGGCGGCCGGTTCCTCCAGGCCGGGGGGCACCACGGCGATGGCGGCGAAGCTGGGCTCCAGGGCCATGGTGGCGCGGGCATCGATCGGTTGAATCTCGCTCAGCGCCGCCAGGGCCAGCCGCGCCGGCTCCTGGGGGCGCTGAGGCTGGGCTGGCTGGGGCCCTCGGCGCTGGGTTGATCCCGCAGGTCCTTGAGGGCGTCGTAGGCCCGCTGCTTGCGCAGCCAGGTGGCGCTGTCGCCGCCGTGATCGGGATGCCAGCGCAGGCTGCTGCGCCGCCACTGCTGCCGCACCGCCGCCCAGGAGCTGTGGGCTGGGAGCTCCAATTCAGCCCAGCACAGCCGCCGGAAGGCGGCCAGTTCCTCCGGCACGAGCTGCTGGAGCTGGCCCTCCAGATCCCGCACCCGTCGGCTTTGACGCCGTCGCCGCCGTTCGGCGGCCTGCTGCTGCCTGAGCTGTTCCCCGTGCTTCAGGGTGCGCAGCAGCTGCTCCTGGCGCAGGGCATCGCGGCTCCGTTCCAGCATCGGGTCCATCAGGCGATCGAACAGCCACCAGCCCGCGGCGGCGAGGAGGTGCAGCAGCAGTAGCGCCAGGGCCGTCAGCAGCAGGGCGCTCAGAAAGGAGGACAAGGCGGCGGCAGCGGCCCGGCAGGTCCCGGGGCCGGGTGAACCGGTTCGGGAATGCCCACCGGGATGGGAGGCGAGGGAAGCGGCCAGGGTGCCACAATTCAAAAGTCCGGTTTCGGCCGGACTAGGTGATCCACACCAGTGTTTCGGACAGCGGTTCGATTCCGCTCAGCTCCATTGTTCTCTCCTCCCTGGTTTCGATCGGTGGATGCGCGGGGCTGCAATGGTTTCGACGGGGCATCAGGAGGGTGACTGAAGCCTGCTCGGTAAGAGCAAACCCGTAACAGCGAACAACATCGTTCGTTTCTCCCGTCAAGCCGCCCCTGTGGCCGCCTGACACTCTTAACGGAGACGGGGTGAGGTCAGCCTTGTCACCCAAATGACCCATGGGGCCTGGAAGGGCCCCCTCGAATTTCGGTGGAATCTCTGTCCGGCTGAATTCCTTAGCGGCCGAAGTTCTGCAGGAGTGGACTCAGGAAGGTGGAGGCCAGGTCGATGGGCTGGTCAAAGGACATCCCCAGGTAATAGGCCCCCATCACCTGGTTGATCCAGATCAGCTGGGCGTTCGTTTCAATCACCATCCGCTCGGAAGGTTCATGGATGCGGATCCGGGCCTTAACGGCGATGGGCACCGCCATGAACAGGCGCAGGCAGGCTCCCGAGCGGCTCACGTCCCAGAGCTGCCCCACATAGCGCTGGTCGTCCACAAAAACTTCCACGGAGATCACGATTCCATGCACGGGAACGGAATACCGCGGTTCCTTGCGTTGGCTTGACTTGACCATCTCGACCCTTCTCCCCCTACATCCGAGTCTGGCTAGTCATGAGGCTTGAACAGCATGAATCTCCCATCATGGGTGCCATTGGGGTGGGTTAGGCCATTTTTGCTGGCTTGGGTTGGTTGGTCTTGCCGGCCGTTCCGTTAAGGGGAGGCTGGAAAGCCGCTCCAGCGTTTCAGCTCATCCAGCGATTGCACCCCCACCAGGCGAGATGAGCCCTTCACCCAAGTGGGAAAGGCCTTCACTTGGGCATCGATGCAGCGTTGACGGCCCCGGTCCTCCTTATCACATTCCACGTAGGGAAGGCGGCTGATGGCCTCCTTGCCGAACAGGGTTTTTTGCTTGAAACAGGCCGGGCACCACCAGGCTCCATAGAACTGGATGCCGCTGCGGCGGAGGTGGTCGCTCAGGGCCAGTTGCTCCTTGGTGGAGGGTTTGATCACCTCGGTTTGTTCCGCGCCACCCCCGCCGTGGGGATTCGCCTCGGCCCGGGCCGGGATGGTGGCGCCCATCGCCCCGGCGAGGAGGGCCAGGGTCACGGAGCTGAGGCCCCAAGCCAGCAGGCCTAGGCGGCGGCGCGGACGGGCCAGGGGCGGCGGTGGCGCTGCTGTCGTCGTTGTCTTGATCGCCATTGTCTTGAGCGCTCTTGTCTTGATCGCCATCCTGTCCACGACCATCAGCACCGGTGTGGGCTCACTGTATGGGTCCTGCACGGCGTGCTCGCCGCCCGGGCCCCGCGGGCTGGTGCACCGTTCGGCCTTCCGCCCCTCACGACCCCTGCGCCCCGGCCCCAGTGGCTGGAAGAATGATGAGGAGGCCTCCACCGGCCCAGCGTTAAGAACCGATCTCACGGATGCTGCCGCGATGAGTGCCAACGGGTACCGCGATTACTTCAAGGTGCTCGGGGTCGAGCGCGGCGCTGATGCCGACACGATTAAGCGTGCCTTTCGCAAGCTGGCCCGGCAGAACCACCCCGATGTGAATCCCGGCGATGAGGGGGCGGAGGCCCGGTTCAAGGAGATCAGCGAGGCCTATGAAGTGCTCTCGGATCCCGATAAGCGCCGGCGTTACGAGCAATTCGGCCAGTACTGGAGCCAGATGGGCGGCACCGGCGGCGGCCAGGGCCCCGGTGTGGACGTGGATTTCGGTCGTTATGGCAATTTCGACGACTTCATCAATGATCTGCTGGGGCGCTTTGGTGGCGGTGCCGGCGGGGGGTTCAGTGGGGCTCCCGGGGGCTTTGGGTTCGGCTCGGGCTTTCCAGCCGGCTTCGGCGGAGGGTTCTCGGGAGCGGCCGGCCCCCGGGGCGGGCCGGTGGATCTCGATGCGGAGGCCACCCTCACCCTCACCTTCTCCGAAGCGTTCCGCGGGTGTGAACGCACCCTGGCGGTGAACGAGGAGCGGGTACAGGTGCGGATTCCTGCCGGGGTGCGGCCGGGCAGCCGGCTGCGGCTGAAGGGCAAGGGCAATCTCCAACCCGGAACCGGCCGTCGCGGCGATCTCTATCTCAACCTGAAGCTCCAGGAGCATCCGATCTGGCGTCTGGATGGCGACCAGCTCCGTGCCGAATTGCCCCTCAGCCTGGATGAATTGGCCCTCGGCGGGGATGTGCGCGTGGCCACCCCCGATGGGGATGCCACCCTGCAGGTGCCGCCGGGCATGAGCCTGGGCCGCAGTCTCCGCTTGAAGGGCAAGGGCTGGCCCCTGGCCTCGGGCCGCGGCGACCTGCTGCTCACCCCCAGCCTGCGCCTGCCCGATGCCCTCAGCGAGCAGGAGCGCCAGCTGCTGGAGGCCCTACGGCAGGCCCGCAGCGCCGATCCACGCCAGGACTGGATCACGGCCGCCCGTCTCTAACGCTGCTTCGGGGGCCTTCCGTAGGATCCGGCCCAGCCCGACCCCTCCCATGGAGCTCAGCTATCGCCCCCGCCGGCTGCGCCGCACCCCGGCTCTGAGGGCCTTGGTGCGTGAGCACCACGTCCGCCCCACCGACTTCATCTACCCCCTGTTCGTGCATGAGGGGGCCACCAACGAGCCGATTGGCGCCATGCCCGGCGCCAGCCGTTGGAGCCTGGAAGGGTTGGTGGAGGAGGTGGGCCGGGCCTGGGATCTGGGCATCCGCGCTGTGGTGCTGTTCCCGAAGGTGGCCGATGGTCTCAAAACGGAAGATGGCGCCGAGTGTTTCAACGAGGGTGGCCTCATTCCCCGGGCGATCCGGCGCCTGAAGGACACCCACCCCGGCATGACGATCATGACCGATGTGGCCCTGGATCCCTATTCCTGCGACGGCCATGACGGCATCGTGAGCGCCGAAGGGGTGGTGCTGAACGATGAGACGGTGGCGATTCTCTGCCGGCAGGCGGTGGCCCAGGCTCAGGCCGGCGCCGACCTGATCGGCCCCAGCGACATGATGGACGGTCGGGTGGGGGCCATCCGCGAGGCGCTCGATGCCGAAAACTTCGAGCATGTGGGCATCATCAGCTATACCGTCAAATACGCCTCCGCCTATTACGGACCCTTCCGGGAGGCCCTCGATTCGGCGCCGCGGGCCGCGGCCGGCAAGCCGATTCCCAAGGACAAGAGCACCTATCAGATGGATGCGGGCAATGGCCGGGAGGCCATCACCGAAGCCCAACTCGATGAGGCGGAAGGTGCCGACATCCTGATGGTGAAGCCCGGCCTGGCCTATCTCGACATCATTTATCGGCTGCGGGGGGAAAGCAATCTGCCGATTGCCGCTTATAACGTGAGCGGCGAATACGCGATGGTGAAGGCGGCTTCCGAGCGCGGCTGGATCGACGAACGGGCGGTGGTGCTGGAAACCTTGCTCAGCTTCAAACGGGCCGGTGCCGATCTCATCCTCACCTATCACGCCTGCGATGCCGCCCAGTGGCTGCGCCAGGGGTGAGTGCCACCCACTGTTGACGGGGCGTTGGCCGAGAATGGAATCAGTGATCCCCTCCGCCATGGCACC
>Ga0114981_10000669_pt1 | contig 22206 bp, 21 predicted proteins | sample S_140806_MF_Meta_FD_87028 | JGI IMG/M metagenome (GOLD analysis project Ga0114981, IMG submission 87028) | Freshwater microbial communities from Lake Simoncouche, Canada to study carbon cycling - S_140806_MF_MetaG | ecosystem: Environmental > Aquatic > Freshwater > Lake | place: Lake...
GAGCCTTTTTTATCGAAAACAGGAAAATAGTGATTTATTAACCGGCAAAGGGTTAATTGTTGGCGGCAGTCACCAAATCAGTCAGCTGAATGAAGATATACAATTCGGCGATTTAAGTGCGGTTTTGTTACAGAATACCCCTATCTGGGCTAACTGGATTAGAACACCGGACTTATCCATTGCATTAATGGACGAATGGGAAACAAAAATTGAGCGGCTGGCGGAGGCAACTATTCGGGAAGACGTTACCTCTATTGCAGGTGTTCCTACTTGGACCCTCTTATTAATCAGAAGAATATTAGAAATAACGGGAAAGCAACAGCTCAAGGAGGTTTGGCCCCAATTGGAATTATATATACATGGAGGGGTATCGTTTACCCCCTATCGCGAACAGTTTGAACAACTGATAGGTGAGGGATGTAAGTACCTTGAAATTTATAATGCCAGTGAAGGATTTTTTGCTGCTCAAGACGACCTGTCTAGCGAGGGCATGTTATTATTTCTGAATCATGGTATTTTTTATGAGTTTATGCCAATGGAGGAATATGGAAAAACCCAACCAATCACCGTTGGATTGAATGAAGTAGTATTGGGAAAAACCTATGCCCCCGTTATCAGCACCAATGGAGGCCTTTGGCGTTACCTTATAGGCGATACCATTCGTTTTACGAGTTTATTCCCATTTCGCATAATCGTAAATGGAAGGCTTAAACAATACATGAATGCTTTTGGAGAGGAAGTAATTGCCGACAACACCGATAAAGCCATTCAACAGGCCTGTGCGGCAACAGGTGCCATAGTAAGCGACTATACCGCTGCTCCCGTTTATTTTAGTGAACAAGGCAATGGGGCACATGAGTGGTTGATAGAATTTGTAAACCCGCCGGCAGATATCTCCGAATTCACCCAATTATTAGACACCTCCCTGCAACAAATTAACAGCGACTATGAGGCAAAACGCCATAAGAGTATTGCCCTTCGAATGCCCACTGTTCGGCAATTGCCGGCTGGATTATTCAATCGTTGGCTTAAAAGCAAGGGCAAACTAGGTGGCCAGCATAAAGTACCCCGACTATCGAATGAACGGCAATACATCAATGAAATTTTGCAGCTCTGGGAACAGGAAATTCAAGTGCCGTAAGCACCCGGAACTCAACCATTTCAATTACTTTTATACGCAAAAAAATAAGAAATGAAATTACTAGAAGGAAAAGTGTCGATTGTTACCGGAGCTGCTCGCGGAATTGGAGCAGCCATTGCACTTAAATTAGCAGAACAGGGAAGTAATCTAGTAGTAACCTATGTGAGCGACAGCAGCGCAGATAAAGCGGCTCAACTTGGCAAAGAAATAGAAGCACTGGGCGTTCAGGTGCTGGTTCGGCAAAGCAATGCAGGTGATTTTGCCAGCTGCGAACAACTGGTGCAAGATACCTTGCAAACCTTTGGAAAAATAGATGTTTGTGTAAATAATGCCGGCATATCAAAAGATAATCTGTTGATGCGGATGACGGAGGAGCAATGGGATGAAGTAATGATGATCAACCTGAAAAGCATTTACAATATGACGAAACAGGTGATTAAACCCATGATGAAAGCGCGAAGTGGAAGTATCATCAACATGAGTTCCATTGTAGGGGTTCGGGGAAATGCGGGACAGAGCAGTTATGCGGCAAGCAAAGCGGGAATCATTGGATTTACCAAATCAATCGCCCTCGAACTGGGCAGCAGAAATATTCGCTGTAATGCAATTGCTCCGGGCTTTGTAGAAACCGATATGACGCACTATTTAAAAGAAGGCGCGGCAGCTACCGAGTTTCTGAAAAAAATTCCACTCGGCAGATTTGGATCAGCCAATGAAATTGCCGACACTACCCTTTTTCTGGCCAGTGATATGAGTTCGTATATTACCGGACAGGTAATTAGTACCTGTGGCGGATTAAATATTTAATACATTACGTACCGAAATCTTTTTATCTTGGTCTATATTTACCTGCATGCTATTCAATATTCAATTCAGGGCTAAACAATTGTTCACGGGTTTCCTAATATTGCTGTTCAGTGTACAATTCGCGCCTGTTAATGATTATCAATTGAACTGTTGGCAAAGTGACGGGCAAGAACAAATAAATGATGAGGTAATAGATGGCGAACTGGCCATTTCTTTTGATACCGCTTTATTGTTGCAGGAAAGTTATCACCTCATGGCCCAAATAAATAACAAGCTGGCAATTACCAGAGAAAATGCCAGGCTGAAGATTCCCGAAAATCATGCGGCGGAAATCCACATCCCCCCTCCCAATTCAAATAAGTTGTAACTAAGGGAAACTCTTATTTTTTAACTTATTTCGCTTTTCATGACAGCTATTTTTAAATCGATCGGCAAAGACTTGCCGGCGTCACTTGTTGTAACATTGGTGGCTTTGCCGCTTTGTTTGGGGATTGCACTCGCATCAGGGGCCACTTTATTTTCGGGAATTATTGCAGGAATTGCAGGAGGTATTGTTACCGGGTTGCTGAGTGGCTCACAATTAAGTGTGAGTGGACCAGCAGCCGGGCTTACCACCATTGTGGCTTTAGCAATTACGAGGGTTCAAGTGTACGAAGCCTTTTTACTTGCCGTGATGCTGGCAGGAGCCATTCAAATAGTACTGGGCTTTGTAAAAGCAGGTATCATTGGCGACTACGTTCCTAATTCTGTAATTAAGGGCATGATGGCCGCTATTGGCATCATTTTAATTATGAAACAGCTACCCCACCTGATTGGGTATGATGCTAATTTTGAAGGGGATGAAAATTTTATTCAGCCTAATCAGGAAAATACTTTTACCGCTATTCGGAATGCCATCAATTACATAACCCCTACCGCTGCCATTACCGGTATCCTTTCCATTGCTTTATTACGGTTTTGGGAAACAAGTTATATCAAAAAAAATCAGCTGCTAAAGCTGATTCCTGGTCCACTGCTGGCCGTAATCGTCGGGGTAGTAATCAACCAATGGCTTGCGGCCCCCTTACATTTAGAAGTACTGGAAAAGAAACACCTGGTTACCTTACCGGTTGCCGACAGTTTAACTTCTTTCTTTTCATTTTTTGTGTTCCCTGATTGGCAATATATAACCAAACAGGAGGTTTGGATATCCGCCGGTACTATTGCAATTGTTGCCAGCTTGGAAACCTTATTAGGCATTGAAGCTGTTGACAAACTAGATCCGCTTAAGCGCATCACACCTACCAACAGAGAGCTGAAGGCTCAGGGAATCGGTAATTTGGTGTCTGGATTCTTCGGGGGACTGCCCATCACTTCGGTGGTTGTTAGAAGTTCAGCCAACGTTAGCGCAGGAGCTCAAACCAAATTATCAACCATACTTCATGGTATTTTCTTATTGCTAAGTGTGATTTTTATCCCCGGATTACTAAATAAAATACCCCTCTCAGCACTGGCAGCTGTATTGATTTTTACAGGCTACAAACTGGCAAAGGTTTCGCTCTTCAGAGCCTTCTTTAAAAAAGGTTGGGACCAGTTTATCCCATTTGTAGTAACAATTGTGGCCATATTACTAAGCGACCTGCTGATTGGCATAGTAGTGGGAATTCTGGTAGGCTTATTTTTTGTGCTGTATAGTAATTTTCACTCCTCCGTTGTTTTTGTAACCGACCAAAATAATTATTTGCTCCGACTCCGAAAAGATGTATCTTTTTTGAATAAACCCATCTTAAAAACAAAGTTAGATTTAATTCCACCGGATTCTTTCGCAATGATTGATGCCAGCCGGGCAGATTATATTGACAAAGACGTAATTGATGAAATCAATCAATTTTTAGAACATGCGGCTTTACTGGGCATTAGGGTTGAAGTGAAAAAAAATGATTACAACGCTAACCATCAACTAATCAATCAGCCAGCAAGTTTGCCAGATAACCAAACCACCTCTTCTGAATAAAGAAAAAAAATACATTAATAAAAAACCTATCAATATGAAATCATATCAGAAACTATTACTAGAGAATAAAGCTTGGGCGCAAGAGAAAGTAGAAGACGATACCGATTATTTTAACCGGTTAAGCAAAATACAAACTCCTGAATTTCTTTGGATTGGTTGTAGCGATAGCAGGGTTCCAGCCAATGAAATTACCAATACCCAGCCCGGAGAAATATTCGTGCACAGAAATATTGCCAATCTGGTTGTGCATACGGATGTTAACCTACTGAGCGTGCTCGATTACGCTGTTACTTACCTTAAAGTAAAACACGTGATTGTTTGCGGCCATTATGGCTGTGGCGGGGTGAAAGCTGCTATGACGAACCACGATTTTAAACAAGTACTCAATATGTGGCTGAGAAATATAAAAGATGTTTACCGCTTACACCGGGATGAGCTTGAAGCCATTCAGGAAGAGGAACCCCGTTTCGATAGACTGGTAGAACTAAATGTTATTGAGCAGGTGCAACACCTAGCAAAAACCTCCATTATACAAAGGGCATGGCAAAAAGAAAGCTTCCCGCATATACATGGTTGGGTGTATGGCCTGAAAGATGGACTGATAAAACCGGTTTTTGAAATGGCTGCCGGTACTTCTATTGACCCATTATATCAATATGACGATTTGTAAATAAAAAATTTATTTATATCAATTAAAAGTATATACATCTTTAATTGATATTCAAATAGAAACAAAAAATCCCGCCCAAAAATGGGCGGGATTGCAGTTGGTTGTTGGTTGTAGAGAAACAAAACCCCACTAATTAGACAACCTTTTATCGATTTCGCTGCAAAGCTTTAAAAAAATTTCTTCCACGGAGCCTTCTCCTTTAATTTCAACCACTTTGTCAAATTTCCGGTAATAGTCAGCCACCACGGATGTTTTCTTATGGTATTCTACAATTCGGGCTCGAACTACCTCTTCGCTGTTATCGTCACTTCTTCCACTGGTAAGCCCGCGATTGAGCAAACGCTTCACCAATTCTTCTTCGCTCACTTCCATAGCGAGCACTACCCCAATGGAAGTTTTTTTCTGCTCCAATAGGTTATCCAGTGCTTCACTTTGGGCAACTGTGCGGGGAAACCCATCAAATAAAAACCCCTTTGCCTGAGGATTATGATCTAATGCAGAGGCTATCATGCCTACCACAACTGCATCCGGTACCAGTTCGCCCCTGTCCATAATAGCTTTTGCTTCCATTCCCAACGCAGTTTTACGACTAATTTCAGACCGTAAAAGGTCGCCGGTTGATAAATGTATAAGCCCATATTGATCAACCAATTGGGCGCTTTGAGTACCCTTACCGCTGCCGGGAGGGCCAAACAGAATAATATTAAACATATCCCTCCAATAATTATAGTTTCAACAAATATAAGCGCTTGACTGTTAAATTCCTCTAACAAACCGCTGGCATTGCGAATGAATTTATACTTTTATTTTATCAAATGAACATTCTCTCCACTCTCTCCGTTATCCTTTAATATGCCAAAGCGAATGCTAACAAAAATATTATTTCCCCTTTTGTTTGTTCTGAATTCCTGTTCAGCACAACCCACTCAAACAACACCACCTATGGATAATTCCAAAAACAACCATCCAGCATACTCGAGAACCGATACCAGTAAAGTTGCGCTTTCGGCCGGAGAATGGAAAAAAATTCTCTCTCCTGAACTTTACAATATAGCCCGTGAAAAAGGTACAGAAAGGCCTTATACCAGTATCTGGGAAAAACATACAGACAAAGGCACCTATTATTGTGCTGCTTGCGGCAATGCACTTTTTCAAAGCGATACTAAATTTGAAAGCGGCTGCGGATGGCCGAGTTTCTATGCCCCCATCAGCAAAACCTCCATTCTTTATTTGCCCGATAATACACATGGGATGACACGCACCGAAGTTCAATGCGGTAGATGCAAATCGCATCTCGGACACGTTTTCGAGGATGGTCCACCCCCTACAGGACTTCGGTATTGCATCAACGGTGTAATCCTTGATTTTGAAAAAGCCAAGGAAACCGAAAAAAAGTACCAGCAAAAAAATGAATGATAATTTTATATCATTTGTTGTTGCATAAAAACTGCCGGAACCCATCAATTCCGGCAGTTTCTTTTGGTATATCGCCAATAATTGCTGAATTTCCGTTCCTCAAAATTCCAAGATGAAAAAATACCTGTTGCTTGCCCTCGGATTATTACCCTGCATTTTGTTTGCTCAAATAGTAGACATTAATAAACATTTCTCTAACCTAAAGCCTCGGAATATTGGTCCTGCCGGCATGAGTGGTCGCGTAACTGCTATTGATGCGGTATGGAGTAATCCCAACATCATATTCCTAGGTACAGCCAGTGGGGGTGTTTGGAAAACAGAGAATGGCGGAGGAAGTTGGACGCCTATCTTCGACGAACAACCTATTCTAAATATAGGTTCGGTAGCCATTACCCAATCTAATCCCAACATCATATGGGCAGGAACTGGGGAGGGAAATCCTCGTAATTCTGTTAGCCTAGGCGAGGGAATGTATAAAAGTTTGGATGGCGGTAAAACCTGGAAATGTATGGGCTTACAAAAAACCCGTAACATTCATCGGATTCTGATTGACCCCAATAATCCGGATATAGTGTATGCCGGAGTTATGGGAAATCCATTTGCCCCCCATCCCGAAAGAGGGGTTTATAAAACTACCGATGGAGGAGAAAACTGGAAACTGATTTTGCATACCAATGATACCAGCGGTGTGGGAGATATGGTTATGGATCCTACCAATCCTAATAAAATATTGGTAAACATGTATCAACACCTCCGCACGCCTTGGAGTTTGCAAGGAGGAGGCAGTGGCAGTGGATTGTATGTAACCTATGATGGCGGCAAAAACTTTAAAAAATTAGGCAAAGCCGAGGGGCTCCCTGCAGGCAATTTGGGAAGAATCGGTATTGCGATAGGTAGAAATGACCCGAATAGAATATATGCGATGGTGGAAGCCACCAAAAACGGATTGTATAAATCGGAAGATGGCGGAAATAAATGGGAACTTGTAAACAGCGAAGCCTCCGTAGTTACCAATCGGGCTTTCTATTTTCAGGATATCGCCATAGATCCGCAAAACGAAAATCGGTTGTACAACATCAACCAAATGATTACTGTAAGTGAAGATGCAGGAAAAAATTTTAAAACCATTATTCCTTATAGCGGTATCCATCCCGACCACCACGCTTGGTGGATTCATCCCTACAATCCTTCTTTTATGATTGATGGAAACGACGGTGGTATTGCCATTACGCGCGACCGGGGTAAAACCTGGCAATTTGATGAAAAATTACCGCTAGGTCAATTCTACCATATTAATGTAGACAATCAAATTCCTTATCATGTGATGGGAGGGTTGCAAGACAATGGCAGCTGGCATGGCCCGGCGTATGTATGGGTAAGAAGTGGTATCCGCAATGCATACTGGCAAGGCGTAAATGGGGGAGATGGATTTGATGTTATGCCCGACCCCGAAGATGCCAATTGGGTGTACTCTATGAGCCAAGGAGGTGCCTTAGGCAGATATAATATTGCCACCGGTGAAGATTGGAGTATCCGCCCACCCCGACCCAGCCTCTCTACCCGCCAACGTTTTAACTGGAATGCCGCCATTGCACAAGATCCCTTTGATAAAGGAACTATTTATTATGGCAGTCAGTTTTTAAATAAAAGTTCCGATAAGGGCACATCTTGGCAAACCATTTCTCGAGACCTTTCTACGAACGACAGTGCCAAAATAGATCAAAGCAATAATGGCGGTTTATCGATTGATATAACCGGTGCAGAGAATTTCTGTACCATTTTAGCCATTGAGCCGTCGCCATTGCAGAAAGATGTAATATGGGTTGGCACCGACGACGGGAATGTTCAACTTACTACAGATGGTGGTAAAACCTGGACCAACTTTAGAACCAAAATTCCGGGATTACCAGCCGGAGCCTGGATACCGCAAATCAGAGCATCCCGCCACATAGCAGGAGAAGCTTTTGTGGTAGCAAACGATTATCGCAGAGGCAATCAAGCAACCCTGATTTTCCGCACCACTGATTTTGGAAAAACCTGGACGAGACTGGTGGATGAAAAAAAGGTGACTGGCTATGCACTTTGCGTGTTGCAAGATCCCACCGAACCAAATTTGATTTTTGTTGGAACAGAACAAGGTTTATGGGTAAGTCTTGATAATGGCAATTCCTTTCAGCAATTTAAAAACGGATATCCATCTGTATCTACCTACGACTTAGCCATTCAAGAAAGAGAGGCTGATTTGGTGATTGCCACTTTTGGAAGAGCCCTGTGGATTTTGGATGATATCCGACCGCTAAGGAAAATGGCAGCTAATAAAGGTCAGCTTCCCGTTGCACGCTTAACTGCATTTACACCCCCTACTGGCTATCAAGCAAATGTTAAAAATGCAGCCGGAATAGAATACAGTACCTGGGGTACCTATGAAGGAGAAAATAAAAAATTCGGTGCCCCCATCAGCTTCTTTGTAAAGAAGAACTATTTGGATACCGGAAAAAATAAAATTCCAGATACCGCAGTCTTAAAAATATTTGATGCCTCCAACGTGCAGGTAAGAACGGTTCGTGCCAAGGCAGACAGTGGATTTAACCGATATTTCTGGGGCATGGAAGGAAAAGGCATTCGCCAAAGTGGCGCCGGCGGAAGAGGTGGCGGAGGTGGTGGCCGCATGGGTGGTGGTGGAAGAAATAACTTAGATGAACCCGGTGGCCTTCCCGTTGATCCCGGTACTTATAAAGTGGTAATCAGTTTGGGTAAAGATATGGCCGATAGTTGCTTTATCACGGTTCAAGACGACCCCAACGCACCATTAAATGCAACTACCCGGCAGGCGATTCGAAAAGCCAATCAGCAATTAGATATATCAGCCCTTAAATTGGTTGACCTGAACGACCGATTAACGGAAGCAGACGAAATCATTAAAAAAGTAGAAGCCGGCTATAAAGATATGGACCCGAAAAAGGCAGATACCTTGCGCAAAGTAAACAAAGCAATGCAAGACAGTCTGAAAGCCATCCGAGAAGTGCTGAATGGCAAAACGCAGGAAAAGCAGGGATATGGAAATGTTCCTCAGGTAACCGTAAACTCCCTGATGAGCGAAGCCAGGATGACGATTATGGGTAAAAAAGCCGTACCGGGAGCACAGGAGCAAAGGCTAATGAAAGATGCGGAGGATGCAGTAAATGGGGTAATTGAACGTGCTAACACCTTCTTTGGTGAACCATGGAAAAACTATCGAAATCTGGTAGAAAGCGCCCCGGTTAAAATATTCAAAGACTATACCCCTCTAAAATGATAAGGGGGGTATTAGTTTTTGTTAATCAGAAAAACAAAAGGTTTCAGGGGCTTTTCCTGTAATATTTGTTGAATCTGATAGGGTTTGCGGAAAATTTTATACCGATTTAGGTCTATAAATTCGTGTACCTCACAGAAAAACTCCCATTGTTCTGCTTTTTGCAACAGTTTTTCCAGTTTGGCAACTTCCCGCTCATAGTCTTCCTCCCGGGTGAGGGTGGGGCGGGATAATAGTACCAATTCACGTTTAGGTGTATTCATAAGCAGATAAGCCCCTATTTTTGGTGTGGACAGCCGCAAAACTTAGTACCGTTGTTTTTACGCAGCATGCCGCAAGAAGAAGCGGTTACTGATATCAGTAACAAAAAAACAATCCATTGGTTTAGTTTTCTGCTCATTCTACAATACTAAAGTACGGTAATCGAATCAAAGTTAATCACTCAAATCTTTGCATACTCTTAAACAAAATAAAAAAGTACTGGTAGCCCCCCTCGATTGGGGTTTAGGACACGCTACCCGATGTATTCCGATTATTAAGGGTTTGCTAAGTCATGGATATGAAGTTTTTCTGGCTGGGGAAGGGGCACAGTCGATTCTATTAAAAGCAGAATTTCCTCAACTTACTCTCATCCCGCTCAAAGGTTATCGGGTAAGTTACAGCAACCATAAAAGGGGAATGGCTTTAAAATTATTGTGGCAACTTCCCAAAATCTGGCGTGCCATACAATTCGAAAACCAGTGGCTGCATAAACAAGTTGCGCTCCACCATTTTAACATCATTATATCCGACAACCGATATGGCTTGCATCATCCATCGGTAAAGAGCATTTTTATCACGCATCAGCTAACCATTAAAGCTCCTTTTCGGGTAGCCGAGAAATGGTTGCAGCATATTCAATATAGGCTTATTCGTTCATTCAATACCTGTTGGGTTCCGGATATACCAGGTTTAAACAATGCAGCGGGCATACTTTCACATCCAGCGATTCTGCCACCGGTACCTGTAACATATATTGGATGGCTATCAAGATTTGAACCTAAAAAACTGCCGGTAATTTACCGCTACTGCATAGTTTTATCCGGACCAGAACCACAAAGAACCCAATTAGAAAACAAATTACTTACCCAGTTAACTGGAATTACTGATTCGGTTTTATTTATTCGGGGGTTACCTGGAGCAGCAAACCTGCCAGCTACCCCACCCAATATTATTTGCAAAAATCATCTGCCTCAGGAAGCGCTGGAAATGGCCTTACTGCAAAGCGAATGGATTATCAGCAGAACTGGCTATACTACCGTAATGGAAATACTTTGTTTACAAAAGAAAGCCATTTTAATTCCAACACCCGGACAAACCGAACAGGAATACCTGGCAGAAAGATTGGGGTTGCAAAACTGGGCCTATAGCGTTTTACAAGAAAGATTTGAGTGGGAAAAAGCCACTCGGGAAGCTGCTGATTTCGAGTATCTATGGCCAGCAAACAACAACTTTAATGCCGCCCAGTTACCTGCCCTTATTCATAAATTGATGAATGACTAATTACTTTTGTACATTATGAAGGGAAATATTCGGGCACATGCCGCAGTTATTGGAGCCAATCTGATTTTTGGAACCAGCTATTCGGTGGTAAAAATGATTACGCCTGCTTTTTTGCCGGCACTGGCATTGAATGCATTTCGGGTAATTACAGCCATTCTTTTCTTTTATCTGGGATATCTTTTGCACCCCGGCAGAGCCTGGCCCGAAAAAAAAGATATCCCCCGACTAATCGTTTGTGCACTCACTGGCATTGTAATAAACCAGCTACTTTTTATTAAAGGCGTATCGCTAACTTCCCCCATTCACAGTGCGCTGTTATCTTTGGCTACTCCCTTATTTATTACTGGCATTGCTGCTTGGCTATTACGGGAAACCTTTACCTTATTAAAAGCCCTAGGATTACTATTGGGCTTGTCGGGCGCTACTTTGCTGATAATGCTAAAAGCAACTCCCGGTGCCATGCAAAACAGCCTGGAAGGAGATACAATGGTATTGTTGAATGCCATTTCTTATTCTTTTTATCTAGTGCTTGTAAAGCCCTTGATGGCCAAATATCAGGGAGTGGATATTTTACGTTGGTTGTTTTTGATGGGCGCCATCATTATTCTGCCATTAGGGCTTCCTCCATTAATAAAAACTGACTATACTAACTGGAGCTGGGTTCAATGGAACGCACTTTTCTTTATTGGCATTGGGGCTACTTTTCTGGCATATCTCCTAAACCTATATGGCATAAATCGGATTGGGGCAGCTGCTACGGGAAGCTATATTTATACACAACCGGTATTTGCAGCACTAATCGCCAGTTTATTTTATGGGGAAAAGCTAAGTGGCGTGCAAATTATTTCCGCCATACTCATCTTTAGCGGAGTTTATCTGGCTAATTATAAAAAATCAGTTACGGCTTTGGGCTGATCGTAAAAGAAAAAATAACGGGTAGCCGCTTTAAACCCACTCCAATGCTTGATATCTGCTGCTACTGCAAAAATGCCACAGGTAGGCAGATGATCTATCCGAATATCCGACAAGAGATTTGCAAAATCGGTGAGGCCCGGATTATGCGAAAACAAAGCAGCTGTTTGCACTGCATCCGGCAGTTGACTTACAATCCGGAATAGATTTGCTGCATCCGGATGATACATAGCAGCAATCTTTTGAATACCGGATTCAGGCACCTGATAAGCAGCAGCAAAAAAACAGGCAGTTGCATAAGCCCGATTGGCAGGGCTGCTTATAAAAGCATCAATCGTTATCCCTCGCTCCACCAGCCGTTGAGCCATCCGGGGTGCATCCTGTAATCCACGATCGTTCAGCACCCTGTCAAAGTCTTTTTGTCCCATCTGAGCAGGGTGCGTTTTGGCATGGCGAATAATCAATAGTCTTTTCACAGCCCTAAGTTACAAAAATCTCCACTTACATTTGCATCTATGGGCATTACTCGATTACCCTTATCCGATTTTATAGCACTCAGCCACCATCACCCCATACTGGATGTAAGAAGTCCCGCCGAATATCAGCATGCCCATATTCCTACCGCTATTTCTTTTCCGCTTTTTACCGATGAGGAAAGAAAAATTGTAGGTACCGCTTATAAGCAGGAAAGCAAACAAAAAGCAATTAAATGGGGACTTCAGTTTTTTGGAACTCGAATGGCAACTATGGTAGAGGCAGCCGAAGAAATAATTGCGCAACATCTATTAACCCACAAAGAAATAACCCCAAACGCCCAGCATAAAATTTTAGTTCATTGTTGGAGGGGAGGCATGCGCAGTGCAGGGGTAGCATGGTTGCTAGATTTATATGGATTTGAAGTGTATACCCTTGCAGGAGGGTATAAAGTTTATAGAAACTGGGTTTTACAACAATTTAATTTGCCCTATTCTTTCCGCATGATTGGAGGTTGCACCGGAAGCGGAAAAACGCCACTCATTCAATTGCTGCAAATGAAAGGATCGGCAGCCATCGATCTAGAAGGGATTGCATCTCATAGAGGCTCAGCATTCGGAAATCTTGGCATGCCTCCTCAGCCTTCACAGGAAATGTTTGAAAATTTACTGGCAGCCGAATTATACAAATACTCCCAATCAACTACTCCGCCCGGTATTTGGCTAGAAGATGAGAGCCAACGCATCGGAAATATCAATATCCCCGGACCAATTTTTGCACAAATGCGCAGCAGTCCCTTATACTTTTTAGAAATCCCATTCGAAGAAAGGCTGCAACAAATTATTCGGGATTATGGGGCATTTTCATCAGAACTTATTATTGCCACTATCACCCGCATACAAAAAAGGCTAGGGGGATTAGAAACAAAACTGGCTATTCAGTATATGCAGGATAATCAATTGGCGGATTGTTTTCGGGTTTTATTAAAATATTACGACAAATATTATCTAGGTAGTTTACAAAATCTTCGACCCGTATCCGCTGCTGCCATCATTTCAGTTCCACTGGAAAAAGTAGATGCGGAAATCAGCTATCGGTTATTGATTGGCTCTGTAACTGCTTAATTTGCGTGCAGCCATTCTAAAACCGCCTGATACCCCATCCAGCCCATCACCAAAACAACAGCCCATCCGCAAAGTTGCATCCAGCGGGGATGTTGATAGCCCTTCATCAGTTGTTGATTACGCCCCGCCAATAAGAGGGTTCCCAATGCAAAGGGCAAAATGAGTCCATTTACCATCCCTGCCAATAACAATAACTGAGTTGGCTTACCTACCCAGATGAAAATAAGGGTACAAATAATGATGAAAATAGAAATAGCAACCCGTTCGTATTTTGCTATAAGCGGATGAAAAGTTTTTAAAAAAGATACCGATGTGTAAGCAGCCCCTATTACCGATGAAATGGCCGCTGCCCAAAGTACAATACCAAAAATACGCAAACCCCATGCTCCCGCAACAAAACCAAACACAGTAGCCGCCGGATTATTTTTATCTGGCATACATCCTTGCTTTAGCGCCCCCAATACAGCAAAAAATAAAATGAACCGCATCAGTCCAGAAATAAAAATACCAGCCATAGCACTTTTGTCTACCCGATGAATTTGCGCTTTGCCCTGAATGCCGGCATCTATTAATCGATGAGCACCTGAAAAAGTAATGTATCCTCCCACTGTACCCCCTACAATAGTAATGATAGCTTTTGAGCTGATTTTTTCCGGAACAAAACTATGCTGAACTGCCTCCCAAACCGGAGGATGAGCAGCCACTGCAATTATCAGCGTTAAAGTAATTTTCGCCATGCCGGCAATTCGGGTAAAATTATCTAACATAGAACCCATCTCACGATACCAAAACAATAACAAGGCGGCTATACAACTGATAACGGCACCTTGTTGAAAACTTAGTCCGGTTAACACATTTACGCCTAATCCGCAACCTGCAATATTGGCAATATTAAATGCAAAACCTCCCAATACAACCATACCAGCAATTACATATCCCAAACCGGGAAGTAGCTGATTCGACAAATCCTGCGCACGCATTTCACTTACGGTAATAATCCGCCAGGTATTTACCTGTGCTCCGATATCTAATAAAAATGAAACGATAATAACAAACCCAAAGCTACTCATCAGTTGCTGGGTAAATACAGTGGTTTGGGTTAGAAATCCCGGCCCGATAGACGAATTGGCCATCAAAAATGCAGCCCCCAACCCTACCCCGCTGAACCAAGAATAATTAGTTTTTCTCGAGGCCAATGTTTTGTAATTGAAGATGATGAAAAATATGTGCAGCCATTGTTGCGGCTCCTGGAGCATCCCCATGAATACAGATGGTTTCGGCTAGTACCGGAATAGCCATTCCGGTATCGGCTATAACAGATTGCTGCTTTACCATTTGCGCTACCTGCCGGCAACTCTCTTCGGGATTTGTGATTAAAGCGTGTGGATAGCTTCGGGGAAGTAATGAGCCATCGGCTCGGTATCGTCTGTCGGCAAAAACTTCGTTGCAGCAGTTTAATCCAATGGCTGTTGCCTGTTCAATCGAATGAGAATTACTGAGTCCATATAAACAAATAGACGCATCCAATTCTTTGATGGCCATTGCGATTACCCTTGCAATCTTGGGAGAAGCAGCCGACATATTATACAGGGCGCCATGTGGTTTCACATGATGAAGGGAAACCCCAAAAGATAGTGCTATTTTTTGCAAACGAACAACCTGCGATTGAATTAAGTCCGTCAGTTGCAATTCAGAAAGATGTTGTTCTTTCCTACCAAAATTTTCGGGATCATCGAATCCGGGATGGGCCCCAATTTTTACACCTGAAGCAATGGCTAGCTGGATGGTTTGCTGCATTACCCAATCACTACCTGCATGGGCACCACAGGCAATATTCGCGCTACTGATATAGGGCATCAGTAAGGCATCATCGGGGAACCCTTCTCCTAAATCGCAATTGATATCTATCCAATACTTTTCCATTGCTTACTTATCAACGCTCAAGATACGATGCTAAGCGATTGCTGGCCGCATTTTGCATTTGAGTGAGCAAAAAATGCTGCTCCCGATATACCTGTTCTGCAACGGTGCGACCAATCCATTCAAATTGCAGGGGCAAAGCAGCAGGCCATTGCGCAAGTTTTGGCAAATCGGCGGCAATCACCTGTGCAATTCGCGGATATCCGCCGGTAGTAGGATGATCTGCCATTAGCAGGATGATTTGTTCATCCGGCAGCCATTGTATAGTGCCTCTTCTTACTGCAGCTGAAATCAATTCACGATAATTTCCGGAGAGTTTAGGTCCTTTTACTATGAACCCCATTCGATTACTTTGGGGGAGAATATTAAAGGTAGCGTTGGTGAGTCGTTCTTGTGAAGCTTCATCCAAAAAATGAAAATGAGTATCCGGTATTAACCGAATTGGAGTGTTGAATGAACTAGTTTGTAAAGCCGGCTTCCAAGGCAAGGGCAGAAAGCTTTCTGGAGTAAGAGTAGAAAATTCAATCGAACTGCGAAAGAGTAGTTGATCTTCTTTCTGTAAGGCTCTTCCCTCAAAGCCCGATAATGCTACCCCCCATTGTGTGCTATAACTCCCTAGCCAGGGTTCAAGCTGAAATCCACCCCGAACAGCTAAGTAGGCAACTCTGCCAAAACTGGGTTGCTGAAAGGTAAGTACAACGCCTTTTTTTACTAAGATAGTCCGGTTTATATCCACCGGAATTCCCTGCAAGCAAGGCTGCCAATCTGCTCCGCTGATAGCAATTACTGCATCTTTTTCGAATTGGAGGGTGGGCGCTGGAAAAAAAAGTTCCACTCCAGCTTCACCCGGAGTATTTCCAACCAAACCATTAGCCAGTTGCAGGGCCCAGGGGTCTAGGGCACCGCCTGGTGGGATACCCAGGTGCTGGTATCCGAACCTTCCCAAATCCTGAATAGAATCCAGGCTTCCCTTTTTAATTACTCGGATACTCATTGGGGCATCAGTTGATGATATTCTTTTACAGAAACCGGGTAAAAAGTTACTTCATCTCCCGGTTGCAAAAAGCAGGGATTGGGTTCGAGGGGATTGAACATCCGAATAGGTGTTCTACCTATTAACTGCCAGCCCCCCGGAGAATCCGTTGGATAAATACCAGTTTGTTGTGCTGCAATGGCAACACTGCCAGCCGGTACACGGGGCCGTGGCCTAGGATGGCGGGGAGCAGTGATGCTAGCATCCAATATTCCCATATAAGCAAAGCCGGGTAAGAATCCCAACATGTATACCGAGTAGGGTTTACTATGGTGTAGGGTTACCAATTCTTCCGGAGAAATAGCAAGCCGTTCCGACAGGGTAATCAAATCCGGGGCCAGCGAAGTATCATAACATACGGGAATACTCACCTGCCTTTTTAAAGTTGAAGCGGGAATAGTTAGCTGGTTTAATCGACTCATTACTTGCTGGAGTATTACTTCTCCTGCTGTGGGATAATTGCGCGTATTGGCTATTGTAAGGGGGTCGAATACAAGAGTGATGGAGTGAAAAGTTGGAATGATATCTATAATTCCGGGTATGGGAGGAGTTTGCAATACCTGCCAGATGGCGCGGATTACAGCATGTAAATTTTCGTCAATCGCTTCGCGACATACCAGCGAAAGAGACTGATCCCCATTCCATTCAATCAACACCGAAAACACTTCTCCATTCGGAGCCGTTATCTGCGTAACAGGTATTGAAAAATCAGGACTTTCCTTCATTGGCTATTTCTGCTTGTTCTCTTTCTAGAAAACGATTAAACAGCAGGGTAGTAACCGGGCCGTTCACTGGCAAGTAAACATCATCCATACGGGATACCGGAACAATCCGTTTGGTAGTACTGCATACAAAAGCTTCCCGCGCAGCAGGAATTTCGTGGAGGTGCAGATCGCGCAATTCAACCAAAATGCCAATTTCACGGGCAATTTCAATAATCGTATTTCGGGTAACCCCTTTTAATATATTCGAATCGGGGGTTACTAAATTTCCGGCAGTATTTACCACAAAAAAGTTACACCGCGGACACTCAGTGATTATACCATGGTGATGATACAATACATCATTGGCTAAATGTTCTTCTACCATTGGTCGCAGCCAGATTTCCATACTGTAGTCGGTTGTTTTTACCTGGGGAAAATGTCGGCGATAGGGATAGGTAACCATTTGATACCCCTCTTTTTTCATTTCGGCAGGCGGAGGCGTAATAGGCTCATTTATCAAAAAAAGTTGTGGCTTACCTAGGTGAATCCCGTCTTCCGAATTTCCCCCCGAAAGCATCATCCGAACCCCGGAATCGGGTATCCGGTTAATTTGTATGATTTCATACACCAGTCTTGTTAACTCTTCCCTGGTAAGAGGAACGGTTAAGCGCATATCTTTTGCACTTTGAAAAAATCTCTCTATATGCTGGGCTAAGAAAAGTGGAGTTCCCTGTACAACCCTTAGAAAATCAAAAATGGCATACCCGCGTTTAAAACCCAGGTCTTGCAAAGAAACACCCGACTCGTTCAGGGGTTGCCAACGTTGATTCGCATAACAAATAAGTTCCATGCTATTTTTTTTTGAGTAAACGAATAGGTGTATTTCTTCCCACCGCATAATGTGGGCGCAGATCTTCGTACACTTTTTTATAGGTTTCATTCCCAGATTCAGCAGCGGATCGAGCATGAAGAAAAAAGGCCCTGGTTTGTTGCATAACCCGGTTGCCGATAAAAACCCGGGCATCTTCCAGTTTACTTTGCAGTTGCTCTAGTTCTTCCAAAATTTCTGCCAACTGATTATATAAGTGCAAATCATTATTACAAGTAGAAACATCTATCAATGCCGGCAAACTTGAAGTATGCTGCCGCATAAGTTGCAAAGATTTATGAACAAAGTCTTGCCGCTTGGTATTTAATTTAAACATACTCCTACGTTCAGCTGGCGTAAGCCGAATTTGATTCGGCACCATCTGACGAATACCTGCAATATGCTGTTTTATCAGGGTAATTTCAGAGCCAACCAATGATCGTAAGGCAGCCATAGCACCTATTTTGATACTTAAACGCTGAATCATGGGGGAAATTGTTTTTTAAAGCCTGCTATGCAGGTATTTATTTAAGCCTGCTGGGGTTTTTACTCAATCAAAGCCCTCCAATAGCAGAAATGAGCATTTTTACCTGAAAATTATTATCTTGTTGTTTATAGATTGCTTACCATATGCGACCGATTTGGATTTTTTTGCTGTGGATTACCGGATGGAAAATCCGGGGGAAGTTTCCCTATTACTTGAAAAAGTGTGTAGTGATAGTTGCGCCCCATACCAGCACTTGGGATTTCTTTTTAGGATTGGCAGTAAGAAGTAAACTACGGCTGGGTTATATTCACTTTCTGGGGAAAAAAGAATTGTTCGACGGGCCGCTTGGGTTTTTTTTCCGGTGGCTGGGTGGCATTCCGGTTGACAGATCTTCTTCGCATAATCTGGTAGACCAGGTAGTACAAAAATTTAAATCGGAACAAAATTTTTCGCTGGTACTTTCTCCGGAAGGTACCCGAAAAAAGGTTGAGCGCCTACATACTGGCTTTTACCATATTGCCCATCTGGCAGATGTACCCCTGGTAATGGTGGGATTTGATTTTGGTAAAAAAGAAGTAGTAATTGCAGAACCTTTTACTACCAGCGAGCAAGCTGCAGATTTCCGTTTGATTCTTGATTTTTTTGGCCCCATGCAAGGAAAGGTTCCTGAAAAAGGATTGGCCCATTTGATGAACGCGCAAAACAGTTGAACATGAAAAAACACTATCCCCTGCTGATTGAAAAATTTTATCAATTTGAAGCGGCTCAGCCAAATGATTTATTTCTTTCAGAACCGGTACAAGGTAATTATCGAGCATTTACCTGGGCAAAAGCCGGACAGGAAATCCGCTCTATGGCAGCTGCGCTTCAGAAAATGGGCTTAGGAGCAGATGATAAAGTATGTATACTCAGCAAAAATTGCGCCCATTGGATTATGGCTGATTTGGCAATTGCCATGGCAGGCTGTATTTCCGTTCCCCTATATCCGAATATTACACCGGAATCGATCAATGAAATTATTTTACACAGCGAAAGCAAAGCCATTTTTATTGGCAAGCTTGATAATCCTGCTTATTTAATGCAGGGTGTGCCCACTACCCTTCATAAAATTACTTTTCCCTTCTACCCCAATGAAGGCTGCATCAACTGGGATCAACTGGTAAAGGAAACCGCTCCACTGCAAGGAACCCCCGTTCCCGATGCGGAAAAATTGGCCAGCATTGTATATACGTCTGGTACAACCGGACAACCCAAGGGTGTAATGAATTCGCACCGCGCAGTAGGATTTTCGGTGGATGCTTTTTTGAAAAGCTATCCGCATCTGCATAAAGAAACCTTTTTCTCTTATTTACCACTCTGCCATGTTGCCGAAAGGATGTTGGTAGAATGTGGTGGCATTTTTACCGGTAGCACCATTTACTTTGTAGAATCGATGGATACTTTTGCCGCTAACCTGGCGCATACCCAGCCTACTGTATTTTTAGCCGTTCCCCGGATATGGGAAAAATTACAGGAAGGTATTTTAAAAAAAATGCCTCAAAAAAAACTGAGCCGACTACTATCTATACCGGGCATAAGTTGGCTAATAAAAAAAGGCATCCAAAAGAAACTCGGATTGGGACGCTACAAACATGCTTTTACGGGAGCTTCCCCAATTAATCCAGCCTTACTCTACTGGTTTCAACAGCTGGGCATTACCATTCAGGAAGCCTATGGCATGACGGAAAACATGGCACTCTCGAATTCTAACCGAAAAAATGCACCAAAATTCGGTACTGTAGGGCCCTCCTATGAAGGAGTGGATGTTCGACTAGGAGTAGACAACGAAGTGCTGGTTAAAAGTGAAGCCTCCATGATGGGATATTATAAAGAACCGGAATTAACTGCCGCCTCTTTTGAAGATGGGTATCTGAAAACAGGCGACGAGGGGATGATTGATGAGCAAGGCTATTTAACCATTACAGGAAGAATCAAAGATCAGTTTAAAACCAGTAAAGGAAAATATGTGATGCCGGCCATTATTGAATCTAAATTATTACAGGCGGGCCTGCTATCTCAGGTTTGTGTAATAGGTTCTGGATTGCCCAACGCCATGGCAATATGTACGCTTTCCGAATCGATGAAAATCAACAGTGCCGACCAGCAAAAACAACAATTGCTAGCGCTAATGAAGCAAACCAATAGTCAATTGGAGCACCACGAGAAAATCAGTAAAATGGTTGTACTGGAAGAAGAGTGGACCACCGCAAACGGATTGCTTACCCCCACCCTAAAAATTAAAAGAAAAGTGGTTGATGCCTCCTTCGGAGAAAAATATATCCCCTGGAGTATGCAAGAAGAAGCAATCATTTGGGGTTAATCACCTATCTAATAGTTCCTATTTGCCCAATTATCCATACAAAGGGTAATTTACAAACCCATGGATGCTATGATTTATTTAACACAAATCATAATGATTTTATAAAATGAACCAAGCAGGCTGCATTTGGCATGAATTGTGTAAAAACCTGTAACTTTGAAAACAATCTATTAACAATATGAAACTAAATTCCCTCTTGCTCATTGTTTTGATGGCCGCCACCTTCACATCTTGTGTTTCCACCAAAACATTAGAAGCTGAAAAAGCCAAATATGCCCAATTAAGTGGCGATTACCTTGCCATGCAAGCTAAGTACAGAGAGTTACAAGACGAATTAAAGAAATGTAACTTTTCTATTGAAAAATCGAACGGACAGGTTTCAGATTTAAACAGCCGTAAAGCTATCCTGGAAGGTCAAATTGCAGACCTGAACAAGCAGATTGACTACCTGAGAGACAATAACAATACCGTACTCAACCAACTTAAAGATTTATCGGTAGTTACCGGTTCTCAAGCAGAGAGTATAAAAAAATCATTGGAGAACATAGGATCGAAAGATATTTATATCAAAGATCTGCAGGGTTCTATCGCTAGGAAAGATTCTTTGAATATGGCATTGGTTATGAATTTAAAAGGAGCCATCGGTAATCTGGATGACAAAGACATCAATATTAAAGTTGACAAAGGAGTAGTGTATGTAGACATTTCCGATAAGCTATTATTCAAGAGTGGCAGCTACGCGATTACCGACCGTGCTAAAGAAGTATTGGGTAAAGTAGCCAAAGTGTTGAACGCACAGCCCGATATTGAATTTTTAGTAGAAGGCCACACGGATAGTATTCCTATTACAAGTCCGGGTATTCAGGATAACTGGGATTTGAGTGTGAAAAGAGCCACTACGGTTGTACGGGTATTGCAAGATGGATATGGTTTAGATCCAAAGCGTATGACGGCTGCCGGACGTGGTCAATATCTTCCCTTAATGGATAATTCCACACCGGAAGGCCGGGCTGCCAACCGCAGAACCCGCATAGTGATATTGCCACAGTTAGATCAGTTCTTCAAACTGTTGGAGACAAAAAAATAACAACGTATAGTTCCATAAAAAAAGAGCGACTTTATACAGGTCGCTCTTTTTTTATAGGTACCAAAGCATTATTTCACTTCCTTCCAGGCAGCCAGTATTTCTTCGGTATGATTGGCGGTATCTGGTTTAGCAATGATTTTCACAATTTTGCCAGTTTCATCAATTAAAAAAGTTGTTCGGGTAGTGCCCATATAGGTACGACCCATGAACTTTTTTTCGCCCCACAGATTGTATTTGTCTACAATCTTCTTGTCGGCATCCGACACCAGCGGAAAAGGAAGCTCGTATTTAGTTTCGAATTTTTTGTGACTTTTCACATCGTCGGTACTAACACCAATTATCTGAAACCCTTTTTTAATAAGGGCACTATGGTTATC
>Ga0114981_10000671_pt1 | contig 22128 bp, 19 predicted proteins | sample S_140806_MF_Meta_FD_87028 | JGI IMG/M metagenome (GOLD analysis project Ga0114981, IMG submission 87028) | Freshwater microbial communities from Lake Simoncouche, Canada to study carbon cycling - S_140806_MF_MetaG | ecosystem: Environmental > Aquatic > Freshwater > Lake | place: Lake...
CGTGACGCTGACGCCGTAGCCGTTGGGCTTCGGCAGCTTGCCCGCAGCCTTCCATTCGCCATCAAAAGCAAACACCGTGTCATACCAAACCTTCGTCCCGCCTTCCCACGGCATCTTGTCCGTGAAGTGCGTGCCACCCGCGACGATGAGCTTTCCATCCTGCACGCCTGCGAAAGCCCCCGCGAAGCCGCGAGCATCCGGGATGTCGGGCAGACGCGTCCACGCCATGGCAGCGAGCAACAAAATCGTTTTCATGCCGTCTTTTTAGGGCTTCGCCCTTCATTCGTCATTCTGAATTCGTCATTCACCCTTCTTCACTGAAAGCCTTCGCTCCGCCACGCCGTAGTTTTTCCACATGCTCACCCTCTCCGGCAAATCTCACGGCAAATTTTGCGATGGCGTCTCGCGTCGCGATTTCCTGCGCATCGGCGGTCTCGCCATGGGCGGGCTGTCGTTGCCAGAGCTGCTGAAGGCAGAGGCGGAAGCCAAAACAGGCCGCAGCTTCAAATCGGTGATCATGATCTACCTGTGCGGCGCCCCGCCGCATCAGGACATGTATGATTTGAAGATGGATGCGCCGCTGGAGATCCGCGGCCCGTATAAACCCATCAAGACTGCCGTCCCCGGCATCCACATCTCCGAGCACGCCCCGCGCCTGGCGAAGATCATGGATAAGCTGGTGCCCATTCGCAGCATGTATGGCAGCCCCAATGGCGCTCACGACAGCTTCATCTGCTACACCGGCCGCCCACCGCCTCCAAACGGCGGCAATGCACCCACCGGTCGCCTTTCCGATCCGCCTTCCTTCGGCTCCGTCGTTTCCAAGCTCCAAGGCCAGGCCGATCCGGCGGTGCCCGCTTTCGTCGGCCTCGCACCCAAAGCTGGGCATCCGCCCTACGGCTCGCCGGGGCATCCCGGCTACATGGGCAACACACACTCTGCCTTCCGCCCGAACGGTGCCGGCGTGGAGGACCTCCAGCTCAATGGCATCACGCTCGATCGCCTGGAAGACCGTCGCTCGCTGCTCGATGGCTTCGACAACTTCCGCCGTGAGATCGACGCCAGCGGCCTCGTCAGCAGCATGGATGCCTTCAATCAGCAGGCGCTGAATGTGCTCACCAGCAGCAAGCTGCTCACCGCGCTCGATTTGACCAAGGAGACCGTCAAAACCCGCGAACGCTACGGCAAGGGCGATCCGAAAAACTACGGCGACGGTGCTCCGCTGAACCTTGAGCACTTCCTGCTGGCCCGCCGCCTCGTCGAGGCCGGTGCCCGCGTGGTCACGCTGAACTTCGGTCGCTGGGACTTCCACGATAACAACTACCCGCAGCTCCTCCGCCATCTGCCGCTCTTCGATCAAGGCATGAGCGCCCTCGTCGAGGATCTGCACGAGCGTGGCCTCGACAAAGACGTCGCCGTCGTCGCCTGGGGCGAGTTTGGTCGCACACCCATCGTGAACAAGGATGGTGGCCGCGATCATTGGCCGCGAGTCGGCGGGGCGTTGCTCGCCGGGGGTGGTTTGAAGACCGGTCAGGTCATCGGTGCCACCGACAAACTCGGCGGTGAACCCACCGACCGTCCCGTGCATTTCGGCGAGGTCTTTGCCACGCTTTATCGCCACATGGGCATCGACACCGTCAAAACCACCCTCAACGACCTCACCGGCCGCCCGCAATACGTCGTCGATGGCTGGCAGCCGATGCCGGAGCTGGTGTGAGGTAGCTTAGCCGTAATCATGCGGTCGAAAGCGGGAACAACATCCATGTAGGCTCGTTCGCCAGAACGAGAACACCGCTCCGCATTCTGGCGAATGCGCCTACATCCTTCGGTGGTCGAGCTTCGATGCAGGAAGCTTCTTCAACGACATGGTTACGGTTTAGCGGACGCGATAGCGCCCCTGCTCCACGGTGATGTTCGGCACCACGCGCTTCGTTTCGAAATGCTGATAGCCTTCGCGGAGGTTTTCCCAAAAGCTGAACCACGGATCACCCTTCGCTTTTTGTAGGCGTTCATCGGTGAAACGGAAGGGGAAGCAATGCACGGGCACTTCCGGCTGGCCGTTTTCGAGAGCAGCGGCGACGAGGAGGTAGATTTCCTCGATGACTGCATCCGTCATGGCGTAGCAGCCGACGCTGACTTCATCGCCATGCACCATGATGAGGCTGCCGGTGCGCTGGTGATGGAGGTCAAAAGCATTCGGGTAGCCGATGTTGAAGGCGAGATGGTAGCTGCTGGCCGGATTGAGCTGCTTCGAGGTGACCGAGTAAAAGCCTTCGGGAGCTTGTTTGTCGCCTTCACGCTGCTTCGGGCCGAGTTCACCGGAAAAACAGGCGATGCGATGGGTGCGAAAGGGTTTCCAGACTCCGGCGGCATCTTGGAGCCAGAGTTCGAACTCGCCGGATTCTTTGAACAAGCGGATGAAAACGCGGTTTCCGAGCCGCAAACCCCTCTCGACGAGTTTTTTCTCCAAAAGCGGTTTTACGCGACGGTTCACATCGGCGAGCCGCTCGGAAGCGGGCATCGTTTTCCACGGCACGCGGGATGGTGGCGGCGGATAAGGCAGCACGAGAGGCTCCAAGGTGAGGCGTTGCATCAGAAGGCGAGTGTAGGGTGCCAATAAATCAAAACCCCAGGCAGCGGATAGCAGCACAACGAACGCGGCGAAGATCCAGACGAGGCGTCTCATGCCGCAAAGACCTCAAGAAGCCGCTGGCGGCCGTGTGGCGGGCTTGCCACGGACGATGTTCATCGCGCCATTCAGCTCGCCACCAGGCTCGATGGAGACGGAGCGGGCGGTGACATCGCCATTCACCGAGCCATTGGCTCCGATGAGCACGAGACCGGAAGAAAAGACATTGCCCGTGATGCGTGCCTGAATCTCCACCTCCTCAGCACGGATGGGATTTTTGAAGACGAGGTCCGATCCTTTTTCGACGATGAAACGCCGGCAGCGGATTTCTCCGATAACCGTGCCGGTGGCTTTGAAAATGGCATCACTGCTGCACACCACATTAGCCTCCAAATTGCCGAAGCAGCGCAGATCGCGGCATTGCAGGCTGCTGGCGGAGAGATGGCCGCGCTTGCGGATGATCACATCGCCACGCGTCTTCACCGGCTGCGTGGCGTTCATGTTGATCTCCACGTCTTCGAGCGAGATGTAGGCACCACAGGCGGGGCAGTTCGCGGAGCGGGCGGAGCGGCTGGTCTTGAACTTGTGCCCGCAGTCAAAGCAGTCCGCGTCCTTGAAATACTGGTTCCGATACACGCCCAAATCCTTCATCTTCTGAATGGAGCTGGCATTCATCGGAGCTGGCGTGGGCGTGGGGGCCGAAGAATTGGAGGTGGGACGTCGCAGCGAGCTCGTAAGAGGCTCATCTTGAGGCCGAGCCTCTGCCATGGGTAGCTCAGAGGCCTCGACGGCAATCGCGGGCAGCGCATCGGGCTGCACCTGCGCCTTTAAAAAGGCTCCAAAACCATCTGAAGCCGAGAGATCCGCCTTTCGATCTTCTTCACTCACCGCTTCGGGCAGGACGACCGCTTTGATTTCAGGCTCCGGTGCTGGCTTTTCAGGAGCGGGAGCGGCTGGAGCCTCGATCTTGGCGGGAGAATCTTCCGCCCAGTCTTCATAGCCTGCTCCAGACCGGCTGACGTTCGAGGCGGTGACGCGGCGCTTCTGAATCGTGAGGTGAGCGCCGCACTTTTTGCAAAACGTGGATACGACAAGGCGCGGCTCATACTGAGCCGCGCCACAAGCCGGACACACCACTTCGATATGGTTCTTCGGTGGTGTCGGAAGAATGCTGGACTTCGGTGCGAAAAACCGTCCGAACACTCGGATAAGAATTAGAGGTTAGGGCTTGGGGCCAAGGTTGAGACCACCAGCGGGCTTTGAATCCGCCTTTTTGCCGACTTGGGACTGGCCCATGAAGGTAGCGCCCTCTTCGATGGAGAGCGTGCCTGCGGCGATGTCACCCACGAGGATAGCGTTGCTCTTCAGCTCGCAACGCTCGGAGACCGTGATGTTACCTTCGACCTTGCCGAAGATGATCACGCTGCGGGTTCTGACTTCACCCTTGATGAGAGCGTTTTCACCCACGGTGAGGCTACCGTCGGAGATGACTTCTCCTTCGATTTTGCCGTCGATGATGAGGTCGTGGGAGAACTTGATCGAGCCTTTGATCTCGACGTCGTTGGAGAGGACGTTTTTACTGGATGACATGATGGGTGCAGAGTGAACGCGTTGGGGTAATGCAGCGGGAGCGGGGGCGGCGGAGAGGATGGGAGTACGCTCGGCCACAGGAGCCGGTGCGGGAGCAGCCTCGACGCGTTTGTCGTCCTTATGCGCTTCTGATTGTCCGATGATTTGCCTGAGCATGACACAAATATAGCTGTCTTGCCCGATGAGTGTCAATGCCCGCGTCTTTATATTTTTAGAAGTCCTTAAATTTTGTCACCCACGGGCTCTTTCATACTTGGCACGGGCTATCGAGGCGGCAGAATCGGGCGCATGCCGAGCCTGCCTCTCTCGATCTCCCTCATCTCGCTCAACGAGGAGGCCAATCTGCGCCGGTGCCTGGCCAGCGTGGCGAATCTGGCCTCGGAAATCGTGATCCTCGACTCAGGCTCCAAGGATCGAACGGCGGAGATCGCAGCGGAATTTGGCGCCACGTTCATCCATCAAGACTGGCTCGGCTACACCGCTCAGAAAAATCGCTGCTTGGAACTCTGCACGCAGCCCTGGATCCTGAATCTCGATTGCGATGAAGTCGTCTCGCCCGAACTCGCCGCCTCCATCCGGGCCTTTTTCGATCAGGGCGAGGCCGAAAAGCATGCCGGAGGCTCCATGGCGCGGCGCACCTGGTTCCTCGGTCGCTGGATTTATCATGGCGACTGGTATCCCGACCGCAAAACACGGCTCTTCCGCCGCGAAGGCAGCCGCTGGGAGGCCGATGGCGGTGGGCAGGTGCATGAGCGCCTCGTGGTGAATGGCCGCACGACCTCGCTCAGCGGGGATCTGCTTCACTACTCCTTCCAAAACATCCGGCACTACCTCGTGAAGCACATCGAATACTCCGGCGTTTTTTTGAGCACGCAGCAGGTGAAAAAGAAGCGCTGGTCGCTTCTCCACACGATCTTCCGGCCCGTTTGGCGCTTCACGCGGGCATATTTTTTGCGCCGTGGCTTCCTCGATGGCTTCCCTGGTTTGTGGATCGCCGTGGCGACCGCATTCTTTGCTTTTGATCGCTACGCACGGCTTTACGAGAGCGAGGTCGAGGCACGTCAAAACAAGAGCGGCATATAAAAATCGCCCTCCTCCACCCTCAAATCATCCGCAGCACCGGCGTGGAGGTGTTTCTCATCGAATTTGCCAAGCACCTCATCGCCGCTGGGCACGAACTAACCTACATCAGCACGCTCACCACGCCGGAGATCGGTGCCATGCTGCCGGGAGACTGGCGACTGCTTCCTCGCCTCAAAGGTAGCGCCACCCTGCGAATGTGGCACTTCAACCGCCTCGCCCCTCAGGCCGCTCGCGAAGCTGGAGCGGATGTCAGCATCGGTTGCGGCCGCACCAGCGTGCAAAGCATCCACCGCAATGGCACTGGCTGCCATCGGCTCTACGGTCAGCTTTTGCCCCTGTGGCAACGCTTCAGTGTGAAGCACCTCTACGAGCTGCATCTGGAGAAAAAACTCCACACCAGCTCCAGCACGCCCACGCTCGTCACCAGCTCCGCCCGCGTAAGCGCCCAGCTACAAGGCATCTACCGCAACGATGCCTCACGCTTCCGCATTCTCTCCCCGCCCGTCGAATCCCAGGTCTTCAAACCTGCCGAAGATCGAGCGAATATCCGCGAGCTGCTCTGTCACAAGCTCCAGACCGATCCCGCACGCCCCGTGCTGCTCTTCGTCTCGCTCAAAACGCCCGCGAAAGCATTCTCCCGCTGACGTGGGAAAGGCACATGCGTGACTGGCTGGAGCTGATTGAGGCGGGCAACGCGTAGAGCCAAGGGCAAAGGGCAAAGGGCGTAGAGCGAAGACACTTCAACAATCAGCAATCAGAGTTCTTCAATCTGCGGTTGGATTGGCGGTCGATGGCGTGGCGGAGCGGGGAATGACGATTGTCGATCAACCGATTGCTGATTGTCGAAGTTCCCAAGCCCTTCGCCTCATTGCAGCCTTGGCAGCAGCGGCGGATACACCCAGGTCTCCTCTTCGAGATGCTGATCACTCCTGCCGTCCTTCCAGTCCGCCGTGGTAATCACCTGCCAGAGGCCCTCGACGGGCGCCTTGTCCTTGTTCACGAGGTTTTTGATCTCCTGCACCTTCACTTGATAGGTCACCCCGCTTTCCTCGACGGGCGGCGGTTGCTGCGGACGTGCGCCCGCCACCGTCAGGGCAATCAAACGTGTCGTCTCCGCCGTCAGCGCCGCCATGCGGTCGTGGATGCGGATGTCCTCGCGGATGATGTTCGAGGTATCGCCCGACCTTTGAATGGCCTCCGCCAGCGCCACCACCGCGAGGCTGAAGATCGCCAGCGCGATCACCGTCTCCAGCAAGGTAAAGCCGGCGCGGCGGGCGGAAGGGTGGTAGTGAAAGCGCATGGCTGATGAATACGACATCGCCAGAGAGCGGACAAACGGATTGTCAGACGGCCCTGACTCGTCCGACCGGTCTAATCGGGGAGACTTGCACGGCTTGCGCAAAACGCGGAAAGCGTTGTAAATGGACGGCGCATGCAAAAACTCGTTGTCACTCTCTTCTTGGCCGCCCTGCTTCTGGGCGGGATGCTGGGCACGGAGACGAGGCTGCTGTTTTTCTGGCCGGGGGCCTTGCTGCTGGGGCTGGGAGGATTGCTGGCGGCGGCGAAGTGGAGGCTGCGGGTGAGTTCCCCCCCGGCGGATGCGTGCCTGGCCTCGACGCTGCTGTTTGCGGGCTATGTGGCGGCACGAGCCTGGGGCTCGCCGGTGGGGGATTGGGCGCGGGAGGATGCGGTGATGCTATGCGGGGCGCTGGTGGCCTATTTACTGGCGGCGACGGCGGCGAGTCATCCGAGTTCAAGGATGGGCCTATTGTATGTGTTGCTCGTTTTGACCGTGGCAAACCTCGCACTGGGGCTGCTGCATTTCAGCGGGCGCTGGGAATTTCATGTGGTGCCGGGCTTTGGGCGCAGTTTTGGAGCGGGCCGCATCGGCGGCCTGTTCAACAATCCAAACCATCTGGCGGCGTTTCTCTCAATGGTGATGTTTCTGTGTGCGGGCTGGATGTGGTTTGGCCGGGCGGGCGCGGCGCTGAGGTTGTTTTTGGGCTTTGTGATCCTGGCGATCGCCACGGGCACGGCGCTGACGGTGAGTCGCGGGGCTTTGCTGGGCGTGGCGGTGGGTGCGGCAGTCTTTATGCTGCTGGCGCTGTGGCTGGTGTGGCACACGCAGCGGGCGCTTTTCAAATGGCTGCTGCTCGGTGGATCGCTGCTGCTGCTGCTCGGCGGCGGGGTGCTTTACAAAGTGAACGAGGAGGCGATCCAGCGTCGCGAGGTCGGATCGCCGATGTCCGAGGATGTGCGCGGCAAGATCTGGAGCTCGGCGATGACGCAGCATGCGGAGCAGCCGCTGTGGGGAGCAGGTGCGCGGATGTTTTACTCCGGCAGCATCCAGTTTCGTGATCCGCGCATGACGAACTGGGAGGGCGACGCGCTCTTCGCTCACAACGACTACCTGCAAATGCTGGCGGACTATGGCTGGGCGGGCCTGGCGCTGCTGTTGATGCTGATCGCCACGCATCTGTGGAATGGGATCGTGTTCATGAAGTGGTTCGCGAGGAGCAAATTTCCACGCACGGGCCGGCTCGGCAGCGTGACGCTTTCACTCGTGCTCGGGTCGCTGGCCGCGCTGACGGCCACGATGGTGCATGCGCTGGTGGAGTTTCACTGGCACATCCCGGCGGTGATCCTCACGGGAGCCGTGATGCTCGGTTTTCTGGCGAATCCGGGCATCGACGCGGATGGCCCGAAGCGACTCCGCGTGCCCGGTGTGCGTGTGGGCATTAAACTGGCCGCGATGGCGGCGAGCGCCGTGCTGGCCTGGGGCGCGGTGACCTGGGGCCTGGCGGATTTTCAAGTTGCGCAGGCCTATCTGGCGGGGAAGCAAAAGGATCAAGCGACCGCGCTCGAGCATCTGCTGCGAGCAGCGGAGATCGATCCACGCAGCGGAGAGATTCAGTATCGACTTGGACTCGCCTACCTCGACAACTGGAGTCCGAAAAAAAGCCCCTCCGAGCAAAAACGCCTCATCGAAGCCGGACTGGCCGCTTTGACACGAGCCTGCGTTTTGAACCCCGCGAGCCATTACTACCAGCTCGCGAGAGCGGATGCGCTGGATGCCGCAGGCAAACATGACGAGGCCTTGTTAGCTATTCACCGGGCGATGGAACTGGCTCCACTGCACGAGGAACCCCGCGTGGCGCTCGGGAAGCATTTCCACAATCTGCGACAGTTTGAAAAAGCCGAGGAAGCCTACCTGTGGGCACGCTCATCCAAGGCCTCCAACCCCAAAGGCACCGCGAACGGGAGCAGCTACTATGAGCAGATGCTGCGCGACACGGCGTATCTCGCGGAGTTGGCGAGGAAGAGGGCAGGATAGCCGCAAAAGAGCGCAGAGATCGCAAAGAGAAGGGCCTGAGTGATTCTTCGCGTCATCATTCCTGGTGAATTCGCAGACAAGAAAAACCGCTTATTTGACGCTAATATGACGCTGATAAAAGAGGGCCATCAGCGTCTCGTTAGCGTCATATTAGCGGTGAACCAGACTCACCGCACGCATGATGCCCGAAGAATTTTTTTGCGGTCCTTGCGATCTTTTGCGGCCATTCCGTCAGCCGTGATCAAGCCTTGAGCGCCCAATCCAGCAGGGCCTGCGCATCCTTCCAGACGCCGCTTTCGGTGTCGTTGAGGATGACGACGATGCGGCGGCGGCCGTTGCGCTCGCCGGTGGCGACGAGGCAGTAGCCAGCGGCATCGGTGTAGCCCGTTTTCATGCCATCGCAGTAGGAGGCGGTGCGCAGGACGCGGTTGGTGTTGGCGAGGTCGATGAACTTGCCATCGGGCTTTTTGAATTTGTAGGACTGCAGCTTCACGATCTCGCGGATCTCGGGCATTTTATCGGCCCATTTGGCAATGACAGCGAGATCGCGGGCGGTCGAGTAGGGCTGATCATCGGTGAGGCCGGGAAGGCCGTGGGGATTGACGAAGTGAGTGTTTTGCAGACCCAACGATTTGGCCTTCTCGTTCATCTTCTCGACGAAGGCGGCCACGCTGCCGGCGTTGTCGCGAGCGAGAGCTTGAGCGATGTCGTTCGAGCTTTTCACGAGCACAGCGCTGAGGAGTTGATGGCGGGTGTAGGTCTCCCCTTCCTTGAGGCCGAGGCGCACGGGGGCGCACTGCGTGTCACTTTTCTCGATGGTGACGATTTGATCGAGGCTACCAGCTTCGACGACGAGGAGGCCGGTCATGATCTTGGTGGTGCTGGCGATGGCACCGCGCTTTTCGGCGTTCTTTTCAAAGAGGATGTCGTCGGAGGCGGGGTCGATCACGATGCTGCGATCGGCGGAGATGAGCGGGACGGGACCGCGGAGGTTTTTGATCTCAATCTCGCGGCGTACCTTTTTGAGCTTCTCCGTCTCCTCGGCGAGCTGGGTGAGCAGCGTCTTCTCCTTATCGGCGACGGCTTTTTCGCGGGCCTCCATCTGCCGCAGGGCCTCGGTGATTTGATGCTTCTCCTTGGCAAACTCCGCCTCGCGCTGCGTCATCGCGGTGAGCTTGGCCTGCACCTCTTCCTCACGCCAGCGGAGCTGCTCCTCGCGTTTCGGATCATCACAGGAAGTGGCCGCTAGGCAGGCCACGAGGGCGAGCAGGGCAGTGCGTGTGGTGTGGGACTTCATGGCGCGGATCAGAGCTGGGGAAGGAGTTGTTTGAGTTCGGAGGCAGGCCACTGGCCGGGAGCGTTTGAGGTGCCAATGTAGCCGTAGTTGAGCAAACTGCCGCATTTTGCCAGCACGAGACGCGAGACGCGGCCCCAAGTGCCCATGCCCATCACCGAGATGCGCTGGCGATGCGGCGCGGAGGCCAGTTTCATGAGGCGGACGAGATCGTCCTGGCTGTTCAAGAAGGTGGCGATCTTCACGCTATCGAGCCCGAGTGGCTGGGCGAAGGAGATGGAGCCCTCCAGCACCTCATCGGCGGGTGTGGCCTGGAAATCGTGGAAGGACCCGATGACGAAGGCACCTGCCGCGTGGGCTTTTTGAATCGTGCCCTGCATCTGCGCGGCGGTGCGCAGTTCGATGTCCACCAGCGCCGCGAGGTCCAGCAGCGGCTCGATCATGGCTGCCCGGGCGGCGGGATCGGTGGGAGAAGAGCCGCCTTCAGACGGATGACGGCAGGTGAGCAGAAGCGGCAGGGTGTTTCCGGCCAAAAGGCGGCGGAGCTCCTCGGCAGGCAAGTTTAAAGTATCCAGCCGCAGCTCCACCACATCGCAGGTGGCCTCACGGGTGGCGGGATCGAGGCTCATCAGATGCTGGAGGGCCGACAGATCGCCCACGACCCCCACGGCGAGGGGCCGGGAGGAGAGGAGCAGGTTTTTCGAGGAAATGAGTTGTGGCACAGGTTAGGTCTGTTATAATTTCAGTAATCTTAATTAACAACCAACGTTTAAAACGCCCCAATTATGCTTGGCCGAAAGCAAGAAATCAATTTGCAGCTCACGGAGATCTTCGACAGCGCCATCTTGGCCTTTTGTCTCTGGTCTAGCCACTACCTGCGCTCGCAGGTAGTGCCGCTGTTCATGCCAGAGGCCATCGAGATCCCGCCTTTTGAGCAGTTTTACTGGGTGCTGGCCGTCGTACCGCTTTTCACTCCCATCGCCCTCGAGGCCTGCGGCTTTTACTCCAACATCCACAACAAGACGCTGCACCGCTCCCTGCGGCAGCTTTTCGAGGGGCTGGTGATCATCGGCATGTTTGTGGGTGCCTGCGTGGTGTTCTTCAAATGGGAAGTGCCCAGCCGTGCCGTGGTGCTCTTCTCCGTCGGCCTCGGTGCCTGCGGCCTGCTGCTGCGTGAAAGCTGGCAGCGTGACCGACTGCGCCGCCGCCTGGCCTCTGGCAAAGGCCGCGAGCGAGTCATCGTGGCAGGCCAGGAGCAGGACATTGAGAATTTCATCACCCACCTCACGCAGGAGCAACGGGCGGAACTCGATATCGTGATGAAATTCGACATCACCACGCGGCCGGTGGGCGAGCTGGAATCCGCCCTGAAGGAGCATTCCATCAGCCGCGTGCTATTCGCGGTGCGTCATGTGCATTTCGGCCGCATCGAGGAGGCCGTGCAGGCCTGCGAAACCGTCGGCGTCGAGGCCTGGATCGCGGCGAACTTCTTCGAGACGGCCATCGCCCGGCCCACCTTTGATGTGATGGGCGGAAAGCTCATGCTCGTCTTCCACAGCACGCCTCAGGCCTCGTGGGAGCTGCTCTGCAAAGGCGCTCTCGATCGAATTGGCGCGGCTATTTTACTGGCACTCTCCTCTCCAGCCTGGCTCGTCGCCATCATCGGCATCCGTCTCGGCTCACGCGGCCCGGTGTTCTTCAAACAAGAACGTGCGGGCCTCTACGGGAAGCCTTTCACGATGTGGAAGTTCCGCAGCATGCACACCGACGCTGAATCACGCCGCGCCGAACTGGAAGTGCACAACGAAATGGACGGCCCGGTTTTCAAGATCCAAAACGACCCGCGCATCTTCGCCTTTGGACGTTGGCTGCGTCGCATGAGCATCGACGAGCTGCCACAGCTCATCAATGTGGTCCGCGGTGAGATGAGCCTCGTCGGCCCGCGACCGTTGCCCGTGTATGAAATCGAGCGCATCGAAAAGCACGCCCAGCGCCGCCGTCTCAGTGTGAAGCCCGGCCTCACCTGCCTCTGGCAAGTCACCGGTCGCAATGGCATCAAGAACTTCGACGAATGGGTGGCCCTCGACCTCAAGTACATCGACAACTGGTCCCTCTGGCTCGATGTGAAGATCTTGGCTCAGACCTTGCCAGCTGTGCTGCGAGGCGCGGGAGCGAGCTGAAGCTGATTCCGCCGCATAAACACGCCTCGAGCAGGCGTTTGAATGCGCCTCATGACACGCACCAGCCTTCTCTCCTTTGTTTTCGCAGCCTCATCGCTTCTCGCGCAGACGCCACGTCCTGGCGTGAATTATGATGAGGCGAAGGTGAGCAGTGATCCGCTGCCGGACTTGAAGGTGAAGACGGCGGAGGAGTGGATGAAATCGCGGCGTGGGGAGATTTTGAGGCTGTTTGAGCAGCATGTGTATGGCAAGACGCCCGCGAAGGTCGGCACGCCGAAGTTTGAGGTCACGGCAACGAAGGCGGATGCGCTCGGCGGGCTGGCGACGCGAAAATTCGTGCATGTCTCACTGCCGGAGCGTCCGGCGTGGAAGGGCATGGATGTGATGATTTACATCCCCAATGGCGTGAAGGCTGCGCCGTGCATGGTGGGACTGAGCTTTGGCGGCAATCATGCCGTGAGCACCGAGAAGGATGTGCCGCTCTCCAGCCGCTGGATGCGGGAGAGCAAGGAGAAGAACATCGTCGATCACCGGGCCACCGAGGCCACTCGCGGCACGGAAAGCAGCCGCTGGCCGCTTGAGATGATCCTCAAGGCCGGCTTTGCCGTGGCCACCGCCTACTATGGCGACATCGAGCCGGACCATGCAGATGGTTGGAAGGACAGCCTGCGTGCGGCGGTGAGCGCTGATGGGGCAAACACATTGTGGAAAGACGGCGAGTGGGGGGCCATCGGGGCCTGGTCGTGGGGTCTGAGCCGCATCGCGGACTATTTGCAAAGCGATGCGCAGATCGACGGCAAGCATCTGGCGGTCATCGGTCACTCACGCCTGGGTAAAACTTCGCTCTGGGCTGGGGTGCAGGATGAGCGCTTCGGCGCGGTGATCTCCAACAACAGCGGCGAAGGCGGCGCGGCGCTGATGCGCCGCGATTTCGGCGAGACGACGGCCATCATCACGAAGGCCTTCCCGCATTGGTTCACGCCGAAATACGCTACGTATGCCGGAAACGCCGCCGCGTGCCCCATCGACATGCACATGCTCATTGCCCTCGCCGCCCCGCGGCCAATCTACATCGCCAGCGCGGCGGAAGATCACTGGGCGGATCAAAAGGGCGAGTTCCTCTCCGGCTTCCACGCCCAGCCAGTGTATGCCCTTTTCGGCAAAAAAGGCACCGTCGTCGAGGCGCCGCCCGAAATCGACACGCCTGTAGGCGACTTCATCGGCTACCACAACCGCACCGGGAAGCACGATGTGACGGATTACGACTGGAGCCAATACCTCGCCTTCGCGAAGCGGCACTGGGGGCTGTAAACAGCCGTCTTCGTACTCGGTGACCATGACAGCGTCAGCGGCATGAGCCTGGCCTTTGCGGCTGGCACGGCGACCACGAATGAGGCCGTGGGCACCTACAACCTCGCGGTGAACCGCACCGGCACCTCCACGAGTGCGGCAAGCGTGGAGTATCGCGTGAATGGCGGCACCGCCGCAGGCAATGGCGTCGATTTCTCACTTGCCGAGGGCCTGCTGAACTTCGCCAGTGGCGAGACGAGCAAGACGATCCCCACCGCCATCGTGCAAGACCAGCTCCCCGAGCAAGCGGAGACGATCATCGTGCAGCTGTTGAATCAAACCGGCGCAAACCTCGGCACCAGCTCACATACCTTGACGGTGAACAACCTCTCTATGCCGGAGGCGTTTAGCGATCCCGCCACGGCAGTGATCGCCACCGGAGCGACGCAGAATGGCCGCGTGATGCCGGGCGGCATTGCCACGAGTTATTGGTTCCAATTCGGCCTCACGCCCGTTTACGGCCAGGTCACGCCGGCGCAGAATCCCGCCGCAGGCATCGCCATCCCCGTCGCGCTCGAAACCGGCCTCAACACCGTGCAAATCGAAGTCACCGCACAGGATGCGGTCACCCTGCAACTCTGCACCCTGCAAATCACCCGCCCGCCCGGCTACACCCAATGGAGCGCCGCCGCAGGCATCACCGGCACCACGAATGTCGGCCCCCTAGATGACTTTAACGGCGGCGGCAGCGGAGCCCTTGAGCTCGACCGCACCACCCTCAACTCCCCCGGCCAGCCCATCAGCCGCCAGCTCCCACCAACCAGCGGCGGCTCACCCGAATGGTGCGCCATCTTCATCCGCCGCAAAGACCATGCGCAGGCCGGCCTGACCTACACACCGCACTTCAGCGCCAATCTCGGCATCTGGCAGCCGAGCACCGCCACGCCCACCATCCACGCCGATGACGGCATCTATCAGGCTGTGTGCATTCCGTATCCCGAGATCGAAGGGCAGCCTGCCAGATTCTTCAAGCTGGGCGTGTCTATGGCATCCTGATTCAGGAATCCCAATTGTCACTTGCCGGGAGGCTTTGCCCCGTGTGTCATGAGAGATCATGCCCGCGAAAAAAGCTGCTCCCAAACCTGCCAAGGCCCCCAAAAAGAAAATCCTCAACGTGCCCTTCTGGATCGGCTTTGATCTCGGCGGCACGAAGATGATGGCCACGGTGCTCGACAAGAATTACAAGGTGCTCGGCAGTGCCCGCAAATCCACGAATGGCAGTGACGGCGCTTTGAAAGGCAAAAAGAAGATGCTCAACGCCATCCACGAGGCCATGGAGAATGCCTGCGTGAACCCCAAAGGCCTTCAGGGCATCGGCATCGGCTGCCCCGGCCTCGTGAATCCCGAAAAAGGCATCCTCGTCTTCGCGCCAAACCTCGGCTGGCGAAACCTGCCGCTGCGCAAAATCCTCGAAACGGAGTTTCACCAACCCGTCGCCGTGCTCAACGACGTGGATGCTGGCACCTATGGCGAGTACGTTCTCGGCGCGGGCAAGGGTGCCCGCTCGCTGCTCGGCGTCTTCCCCGGCACCGGCGTGGGCGCGGGTTTTGTGTATGATGGAAAGCTCGTCATGGGCAAAACCATCTCCGCCATGGAACTGGGCAATGTCATGCTCCCCGGCACCCACCTCGGCAGCACCGAATTTGGAGCCGTGATCCTCGAAGATCTCACCAGCCGTCTCGCCCTCGCCGCGAATGCCGGGGTGGCCTGCTACCGTGGCCAGGCCCCCGAGCTCGACCGCAAGACGCAGGGCTCTCTGCGCGACATCCGCAGCAAGGCGCTTGCCGCTTCCTTCCGTGGCGGCGAGGAGGCCACCATGATCCTCTTCCGCAATTCCGTGCGCTACCTCGGCATGGGCGTGGCGATGATCGTCAATCTCTTTGCCCCCGATCAGATCACCCTCGGCGGCGGCCTCGTCGAGGAACTTCCCGGCCTCTACATCCAGCTCCTCAAGGAAGAAGTCGAGCGCTACGCCATCCCCGAACTCGCCAAAGGCATCAAATACACCATCGCCAAGCTCGGCGGGCAGGCGGTGGCCGCTGGAAGCGTCGCCTGGCTCCGCAATCAGGTCTGAATCCTTCAGCAATCAGCAATCGTCATTCAACCCGCTTCGCCAAGCCGCCCCGCTCCAATCCGACCGCAGATTGCTGAATTCTGATTGCTGATTGTCGAAGTTCCTCATACCTCGCAGCCCTATGAATGATAAAGCATTCGATCTCGAAGACCGGCTGGTGGACTTTGCGGTGAGGATCATCACGCTGGTGGAATCCCTGCCAGCCACCAAAGCGGGGAACCATGTTGCGGGGCAATTGATTCGCTCGGGAACATCTCCCGCACCGAACTATGGCGAGGCTCAAAGTGCAGAATCTCGGAACGACTTCATTCACAAGATGAAACTCTGCCTCAAGGAACTTCGGGAGACATTAATCTGGCTGAAAATCATCGAAAAGAAGCCTCTATGCACGCCTGCCAAGCTCGGCTCTATTCTGCAAGAGTGTCACGAGTTAATCTCCATTTTTGTCAGCAGCATTCAGACCGCCGAGTGCCACAAGGAACGCTGATGCTTCTCTCCTTCAACAATCAGCAATCGACATTCATCAATCGACATTTCCCAAGCTCCACAACGCCACCCCGCTCCAATCCAACCGCAGATTGCTGAACTCTGATTGCTGATTGTTGAAGTTTAAAACGCCTCATGTCCCTCCCCGCCCCGAAAATCACGCCCACCCCCGCCCCTGAGCACGCCGTCATCTACGTTGGCGCGGCTTCTGTTTCGATGATCATCGGCCTGCGAGGGGCGGAAAGGCTCCAGCGTGAGGATGTGGAGCATCTCGACCGGCCACTGCCGCTCGCCCGCGACATCTTTCGCAGTGGCAGCATCACTCGCAGCACCGTGGAGCAGGCCGTGGCCATCCTGCGTGATTACCTGCAGACGACGCGAGAGCTTGGCATCCCGCTCACGCAGGTTCGCCTCTTCACCACCAACATCCTTGCCGAGGCCGCCAACCACGAAATCTTCCTCAACCGCCTGGAAATCCAGACCGGTGTCTCTCCCAGCCTCATCGACGACGGGAACATGACCCGCCTCGTCTTCCAGATCTCCCAGCGCCTGCTGAAAAAAAATCCCCGCCTTGCGCAGGGCCGCACCTTCGTCACCCACATCGGCCCCGGTAACACACGGGCGATGTACTTCGATCACGGCCGCCTCGCCGCTTACTCAAACTATCGCCTCGGTATCTTCCGTGCTCGCGAGGCCGTCTCCAGCAGCGATGAACTCGCCCCGCAAGCCATGCTTCACCTCGAGGAGCAGATTCGCGGCGTCGTCGATCACCTCGCACAGGATTACTCCGGGCACCAAATCGATCACCACGTCGCCACCGGCGCCGAGATTCAAAGCGTGGCCCCCAAGCTGGCCAAAGCACGCCAGGGAGCCTTCCAGGTGCATGAGGACGATCTCTCACGCCTCACCGAAAAGCTCGCCCGCATGACTCCTGACCAGCTCGTCCGCGAGCTGCACGTCCACTACACCGGCGGCGAGGGCATCGTGCCCGCTTTGCAGACAAATCTGGCCCTCGCCAAACGCTTTGGCGATCAATCCATCTGGGTGCCCGAGGGTGATTTCCACTTCGAGCTCATGCTCGATCTCATGACCTCCGGCTCCCGCACTGCCGTCTTCCAGGAAGAAGTCATGCAGTCAGCCTCTGAGATCGGTATGCGCTACAAAACGGACCGCAAACACGCCGAGCATGTGGCCCTCTTTGCGCAGCAGCTCTTTCGCGAGCTTCAGCACCTCCACGGCCTCGATCCGAAATTCGAACTCGTCCTCCGAGTGGCCGCCACGCTGCATGAAGTGGGCATGTTCATCAGCCCGCGTGAGCATCACAAGCACAGCCTCTACATCCTGCTGCACACGGAAATCTTCGGCCTCAGCACCCAGGACCGCGAGCTCGTGGCCCTCCTCGCCCGCTACCACCGTCGTTACAATCCCGAGCCGAATCATCCCACCTTCTCCGATCTCAGCCGTGAAGACCGCATGATCGTGCTGAAACTCGCCGCCATCCTGCGCATCGCCGATTCGCTCGATCGCAGCCACGCACAACGCGTCAAATCCATCCAGCTTCGCCCCGAAGGCCCCCGTCTACGCATTCTGACTCACGGCATCGACGACAACACCATCGAGCAAATCGCCATCGACTCGAAGTGCGATCTCTTCCGCGAGATCTACGGCTACGAAGTCGTTCTGGCGAAATCATGAACGCTCTCGCCCGCCTTTCGGCTGCCCTCCTGCTACTCTCACTCAGCGCCTTAGCAGGTGAGCCAAAGACGGTCCGCCTCCTCACCATCGGCAACAGCTTCTCCGCCAATGCCACACGTTACCTCAAGGATCTCTCGAAAGCGGGCGGGCATACGTTGATCCACAACTCGCTCGTCATCGGCGGCTCCTCGTTTCAGGTGCATGCGGACAAAACGAAGGCTGAAGGCAAGGCCCGGCTTTACTCAGGTGGCCGCGATCTCATCGCCAATCTCACGCTCGACCACTGGGACTACGTCACCATCCAGCAGGCGAGCATCAAGAGCCACGTTTTCGGCACCTACCAGCCGCATGCGGGCTTTTTGCGGGATCTGATCATGAAACATGCGCCACAGGCGAAGCTGCTGATTCATCAAACCTGGGCCTATCGCGTCGATGATCCGCGTTTTGCCGTCAAAGCGCCGAAACCCGGCGAGCTGAAAACGCAGGAGGAAATGTATCGCGGCCTCACCGCCGCCTATGACAAGCTCGCAGCCGAGTTTGGCGCGAAAATCATCCCCGTGGGCGATGCCTTCTTCCAAGCCGACACCGATGCGAAATGGGGCTTCAGGCCCGATCCGAAGCCTTTCGATGCCAAAACGGCCAAACAGCCTGAATTGCCGCTTCAAACGCACGCCCTGCATGTTGGCTGGGCTTGGAAGAAATCGAAGGATGGCAAGAAGACCGTCCTCAGCATGGACGGCCATCACGCCAACCTCGCCGGTGAGTATCTCGGTGCCTGCGTTTGGTATGAAGTGCTGTTTGGCGAGAGTCCAGCCGGCCTCAGCTTCATCCCCAAAGGACTCGAAGCGGAACATGCCGCTTTTCTCCAGAGGACAGCTCATCAGGCGGTGACAAAGCGGCTCAAGGCTGATTGAGCAAACTCATCGCCACCACGCAGGCAGATCACTCATCGTTTCCTTCAAGATCTCGCGGATCGAACGGCGCTCCTCAGCCGTGAGATGAGGCATCGAAGGCTGCGCATCCCGCAGCGCCTCTGCCATGCGGTAATAGACGCGGTCTTTGATCTCCTTCGGCGCATGCGTCCAGGTCTCCGTGTAAAGCATGAAACTGCAGCGGTGCCTGAAGAGCCGCGTCCTCAAATCGAGATCCTTCAGCGAGAGGCCGCGCTTGGACTTCCGGCGGTCTTCGAGAAAGTCCCGCGCATAGGCGGCATCCCCCTCGATGCCTTCGCGTGGAAACTTCGCCTCATCGGCAAACAGCACATACCTCGCGAAATCCTGCGCCCACACATCGATCTCCGCCAGCTCCGTGGAGCCGAGCATGCCTTTGCGATCATCTTTGAGCTGCCGCACCGTGTAAATGCCGCGCACGAGGCGGTTTTCGAAGCCGATCTGATGCTCATGAACGAGATGCGGCAGGATGTCGCTGGTGGGCATTAGGTGCTTCGCGAGATCCCACGTCTGGCCGGGGATGACATCGAGCTTTTCGATGTTACCGGCACCGCGGGCCAGGCCATAAACATTCGCCTTGTGACCAGCGATGTGATGCCCGCCCGTGAGATGCCAGCCGCCGAAGCGGTTCTCCAGCGGGATCTGATGTCCCTGCTCATCACGGCGATAGGTTTCGAGGCTCGATCCAGCCTGTGAAACGAGTAGCGATTCCGCAATGAGTCCCGGCAGCCGCTTCGTGGCCGTGCCGCCGTGGCAGTTGAAGCACTTCGTTCCCCGCTCCACCCGCGGGAACGGCCCGCCAGGTTGGGAACGGCCAAACACATAAAAGATCGGCCCCACCTCCGGATCTGCCGCCGCCACCTCCAGCACACCACCGGGCACAAAACCCACGTAAGTGTCCTCGTTGAAGAACAGCGCCCGCGGATTGCGTGGATTGATGATCTCGCTTTGCAGGCTGCTGGCAGAGAAAAGGAGGATCTGCGAGCTCACGGGGATTTTCAGCCCCTGGAGCAGGCTGCGCAGCAAGGCGTGATCACTGGAGGTATCCGGCTTGAACTCCCCTTTCTCGATTTGCTTCAACAACGCCGCAAACCGGTCCTTCGGCTCATGCTCGGCGTAGTTGTGCGGCGGCGCACGAAAATCCATCACCCGGTATGGCGTCTCCGCGCCCATGACGGACGAGCAGATCAGGCTCAAAAGCGGGAAAAAGATGGGGAGACGCATGCGTGGGTGACTCACGAGGCCAAACGTCCACTGCCGCCGCTGCCTCGCAATCTTTCTCTTGCCGATCCAAGCGAAACCCGGGTATCCGCCAACGATTACGGAACCTTTGCGAGAGGTCCAGCTTCTGCTTTCAATCATCAGTCCATCGCTCATCGCCGCCAAAAAGACCGCATCCGCCCCATCGCCATCCGGAGCGATGCGTAGCGGAAAACGTCCGTTTTCCGAATCGAGCGACGGTGCGCTGAGTTGGACTACGCGATGTGCTCGCCTTTGAGCACGTCATCAAGCGTCTGGCGTTCGCGGACGACGCTGACCTTGCTGCCTTCGACGAGGATTTCGGCGGGGAGCGGGCGGGTGTTGTAGTTCGAGGCCATGGTGAAGCCGTAGGCGCCGGCGCTCATCACCGCGAGCACGTCGCCCGCCTGCACCGGGGCGATGTCGCGGTTCTGGGCGAGGAAGTCGCCGCTTTCGCAAATGGGCCCGACGACATCGGCAAGCTCGGTCTGGCCGTTCGCGGGCTTGTTCACGGGCACAATTTGATGCCAGCCTTCGTAAAGCGTGGGGCGGATGAGGTCATTCATGCCGGCATCCACGATCTTGAAGGTCTTGGCGCTGCCGCGTTTCTCGTAAAGCACGCTCGTGAGGAGCACGCCGGCATTGCCGACCATGAAGCGGCCGGGCTCGCAGAGGATACGCAGGCCCAGCGGCTGGAGCAGCGGCACCACGGCCTCAGCATAGGCCTGCACCGTGAGCGGATGCGTTTCGCTGTTTGATTCCCACCAGGTGGACGCACCGGAGTCGAGGCTCTGCTTGTAATTGATGCCGATGCCGCCGCCGATGCTGAAGAACTGGATGCCGTAGAGACGCTGAATGTCCTTCACCATGGGGATGACCTTCTCCACAGCTTCACGGAAGGGGGTGACGCTGGTGAGCTGCGAGCCGATGTGCATCTGCACGCCACGGATTTCGAGATGCGGGCACTCTTTGGCCGCGCGGGCATACACATCGAGCACCTGATCGAAGTCGATGCCGAATTTGTTCTCGCTCTTGCCGGTGGTGATCTTGGCGTGCGTATGCGCATCCACGTTTGGATTAACGCGAACGGCCACGGGGGCTTTCTTACCGAGCTCACCAGCCACCTGATTGATGTAGCGCAGCTCGGCCTCGGATTCGGCATTGAAGCAGTAGATGCCTTTTTCGAGCGCGAATTCGATCTCGGCGCGGGTCTTGCCCACGCCGGCAAAGGTGCACTTCGATGGATCGCCGCCCGCTTTGATGACGCGATAAAGCTCACCCGCGGAGACGATGTCAAAGCCACCGCCGAGCTTGGCGATGGTGCTGAGGATGGCGAGGTTCGAGTTCGCTTTCACTGCGTAGCACACGAGGTGGTCGAGAGGGTCGAGCGCCGCATCGAGACGCTGGTAGTGGCTCGTGATGGTGCCCTTGCTGTAAACGTAAAGCGGCGTGCCGTGCTTCGCGGCCAGGGAGCCGAGATCGGTGTCTTCGCAGTGGAGGCGGTCGTTTTGGTAATGGAACAGGTGCATGCGGGCCGCTCTCATAGGCGGATGCGGCGGATGCGCAAGCCTACGAACGGCCGCTCTTCATCACCACCATTTCGCCGCTGAAAGCTCCTGCGAACCACTGCTTCGCCGCGCGGAAGCCGCGGACGAGGGCATTATCAATCACCTCGCGGCAGCCGAGATGGGCAGCAAGCGCCTCCTCGATGCCGCGATAGCGCGGGCGCAACACCAGCAGGCTGCGCGGGCGGCTGTTTGCCTCCAGCCGCTGCGCGATGGAGGGATTCACGATGCCTTTGCACATCACGAGGCTGCTTTCCTCCAGCGGCAGGCTGCGCTTTGGGCCGAGGAACCAGGTGCGCCATTCAAAACGAGGGTGTCCGAGCTCATCGAGCACGACGACGCCCCGCGTCCGCACCGGCACGCCCGCCGTGCGGCGTGCTAGGAAGGCCTTCGCGCCGCTTTGAGCCTCCGTTTTGTCCGCACGCGTATCGAGGATCAAATCCCGGCCCATCAGCATGCCAAAAATCATCAGGCGCAGCGACCAGCCAGCCATCAGCACACCGATGGCGATCAAGAGCAGCGCCACCGCCGCCCCAACCCACGGATGGATCGCCGCGCTGCCTACCACCACGGTCAGGATGGCCAGCTTCGCGAGCTTCAGCCCGGTATCGACGAGGCCAAAGGGCGAGAAAGCGATGAGCACATTGATCGCATGCGAG
>Ga0114981_10000673_pt1 | contig 22104 bp, 24 predicted proteins | sample S_140806_MF_Meta_FD_87028 | JGI IMG/M metagenome (GOLD analysis project Ga0114981, IMG submission 87028) | Freshwater microbial communities from Lake Simoncouche, Canada to study carbon cycling - S_140806_MF_MetaG | ecosystem: Environmental > Aquatic > Freshwater > Lake | place: Lake...
AAACTCAAAAAAGTTAGAGCGATTAACAACAAATATTGTAAGATGCATTTTACAAAATTCAATAGAAAGGGTAGGACATGAAGGTAGAGCGAATAATCTTGCTGAACTTGATGCGGAACGAGAACTTCGCGAGGAAAGTGCTGCCTTTTTTGAAGAGCCAATATCTGACAGAAAGCCCAGAAAGAAAGCTGTTCGAAACAATAAAGGACCACGTCTTAAAGTATAATACACTACCAAATGAAAGTGCATTAAAACTTGTTCTGAGTGAAAAGAATAACTTAACTGAATACGAATTCAAATCTTGTAACGAAATTCTTGATGAAATAAATAGCGTCGAGCCAAGTAAAGATATTGCTTGGCTTACAGACGTGACCGAAAAGTTTTGTCAAGAAAAGGCAATTTATAATGCTATTATGGACAGCATTCAAATTCTGGATGGAAAAGATCAGAACAGGAGTAAAGGTAGTATTCCTACTCTTTTGTCTGATGCTCTTGGTGTTAGTTTTGACCCCAATGTTGGTCATGATTACATTGATAAGTTCAACGACAGGTATGATTTCTATCATCGGGTGGAGAAACGGATCCCATTTGATCTTGAGTATTTTAACAAAATTACAAAAGGTGGGCTTCCTCAAAAAACGTTGAATATTGCTTTGGCTGGAACTGGTGTCGGTAAGTCACTGTTTATGTGTCATGTTGCTGCAGCTAGTCTTATGCAGAACTATAATGTTTTGTATATTACGCTTGAAATGGCTGAGGAACGAATTGCTGAAAGAATCGATGCTAATTTATTAAATGTTACAATTGATGATCTGATGAAGATGCCAAAGGATATGTATCAGAAGCGCATGCTTAAACTCAAGGAGCGTGTTAAAGGTAAACTGATCATTAAAGAATATCCAACAGCGGCTGCTAATCCTGCACATTTTAGAGCATTGCTGAACGAACTCAATTTAAAAAAGAATTTTAAGCCTGATATTATCTTCATTGATTATCTGAATATCTGCGCTTCTTCTAGAATTAAAGCAGGAGCTAATGTAAACAGTTACACTTATATTAAGGCAATTGCTGAAGAATTGCGTGGTTTAGCAGTTGAATTTAAGGTTCCAATCATGTCTGCTACTCAGACAACTCGATCTGGGTATAGTAATTCAGATGTTGGACTTGAGGATACTTCTGAGTCATTTGGTTTGCCAGCAACAGCTGACTTTATGTTTGCGCTGATCTCCACTGAAGAATTGGAGTCGCTAAATCAGATTATGGTAAAGCAGCTTAAGAATAGGTATAATGATCCAACGCTAAATAAAAGGTTCACGGTCGGTATTGATCGTGCAAAGATGAAACTATATGATCTAGAACAGAATGCTCAGAAAGATATTGTTGATTCTGGGCAGATAAATGTAAACTCTAATAACAGAGATAAATTTAAGAATCTTAAAATATAAAAAGAAGGTTTAAAATGGCTGCGGATAATAAAGGATTTTTATATGAGAGCAAGATTAATAAATTGCTGAAAAAATATAAAATTCAAAATCAAGGATTTCGAGGTGCTGCGTCAGATTCTAATGCACCTGACGCCGAAATAATTATTAAGGGTGTAAAGTATAAAGTTGAAATCAAATTAGATCTGAAAGTAGATTTTGGTCAAGGTTCTTTGGATTATGATCTAAACAAAAATAAATGGATATTAGGTGGTGCTAAAACAGATTCTGCTGAACAGATGCGAGAATTCCTAACTTCTATTAAAGCTCCAGAACTTGTAAATAAAGAGTGGGGTAATCGTGGTGCACCAAGAAAATTTACTGTCCCATTAGATAAGTTTAAGCAGTCTGATGTTGCATATGATTATGCTAACTTTAAAGATAGATTCATTAATGTAAAACCAAGTGCAGTAGCAGATTATTATGTGAGTAAAAAAACATACTATATTCAAATCGGTAAGTATGGTTTATACTACATGGGTAAAGATGCAGCTAAATTGGGTGTGCCAGAATTTAATCCTAAATTAAGATTAAGAATTAGATTAAAGCGCGGTGGTAGCATTCCTATATACAACTATAGATTTTCAACAGCATTACAGGTAGTATCGTTGAATAAATCTGATGTTGACTTAGAAAATATTGATGATTTGACTGCGATTTCTGCGAGGGCAAAAAAATAATTTATGACTATACTTGTAACTGGTGGATGTGGATTTATTGGAACTAACTTTATTCGTCGCTTTCTAAGCATTAATGATGAAAAAGTTATAAACTATGATCTTCTTACTTATGCTGGCAATAGAGAGAATCTTACTGAGTATGAAGGTGATCCCAACTATATGTTTGTGAAGGGATGTATCACCAATCGACCACAATTAGAATATCTTATTGAAACTGAAAATCCAAGAGCTATTATCAATTTTGCTGCTGAAAGTCATGTTGATAATTCCATAAAAAACAGCGCACCATTCATTGGTACAAATGTTTATGGAACAGCATCAATTCTTGATGCTATTAAAAATAAAAATCCTGAGATTCTACTGGTGCATATTTCTACCGATGAAGTTTTCGGTTCTCTTGGAAAGAACGATCCTGACTTTACAGAAACAACACCATATGACCCAAGTTCACCTTATTCTGCATCTAAAGCAGCATCAGATCATTTCGTTAGAGCATACGCTAGAACTTTTAAACTGAAGACAATAATAACCAATTGTTCAAATAACTATGGTCCATTTCAGCATTCTGAGAAATTCATTCCAACAATTATAAGAAATGCATTAAGGAATGAAAAAATACCTATCTATGGTAATGGATCAAATATTCGAGATTGGCTATATGTTGAAGATCACTGCGATGCGATCATGCAAATTTTAGAGCGCGGAAGAATAGGGCACAGTTATAATATCGGCGGCGGAAATCAAATAGATAATCTTGCGCTTACAAAAATGATATTGAAGTATATGGATAAACCTGAGTCCTTAATTGAATTTGTTGAAGATCGTAAAGGTCATGACTATAGATATAGTATAAACTTCGACAAGGTTTATCTTGATATTGGCTGGTATCCAACAGTATATTTGGATACTGGATTACAAAAAACTATTGAGTGGTATTTGAAATGAGTAAAACACTTGGTGTCATATTAGCTGCTGGAAAATCGTCTAGACTATATCCAGCTACACTTGCTGCAACTAAACAGCTTTTGCCAGTTTATGATAAACCGCTAATCTATTACCCACTGAGCACGCTGATGCTTGCTGGAATAGACGAGTTTGTTATAATTTCAAATCCAAAAGAAAAACAAGTGTTTCAAGAACTATTCAAGGACGCTAAAAAATACCTTGGTGTGAACATTGAATTCGCTGTTCAAGAAACACCAAAGGGAATTGCTGACGCATTCAACGTTGTATACGATCATCTATTTGATCGTGTTAGTGACTATGATAGAATAGCATTGATTCTTGGCGATAATATATTCTATGGAGCATCTTTAACTTCTATGTTAAAATGGGCTAATGCTGCTGATTCTGCAGTAACATTCGCCTTGCAAGTAAACGATCCAGAACGATTTGGGGTTGTTGAAATTGACAAATATGGTAATGCTCTTTCTATTGAAGAAAAACCTAAAGATCCAAAAAGCAATCTAGCAGTTACAGGTCTATACTTCTATCCAAAAGATGTATTTGCAAAAGTCAGAGGATTGTCCCCTTCTGCTAGAGAAGAACTTGAGATAACTGATTTAAATAAACTGTACCTTGAAGAAAAGAGACTAACAGTACAAAAAATGTTAAGAGGTATGGTATGGTTTGATACTGGAACTGCTGATTCATTAATGGAAGCAGCACAATTTATTCAAACACTACAAAATATTCAGGGTATCATGATTGGTTCTCCTCATGAAGTTGCATACAATAATAGTTGGATTGACGAAGAAAACCTAAGATATACTGCTGAACTTTGCGGAAAAACGGAATATGGAAAATATTTGAAGGCATTGAAACCATGAAAATATTAGTAGTTGGTCGTGGATGGACAGGCAATAAAGTCTATAATGAATTGCTAAGTCGCGGACATCAAACTGAAATTATTAATCACAATGACGCATTCTATAAAATTATAGAAGAAAGATATGATTGGGTTGTTAATTGCGCTGGTGTAACAGGATCTCCAAACGTGGATGCTTGCGAATTAAACAAAGAAAAAACATATTATGGAAATAGCATATATCCAGTATTACTTTATAAGACATGTAAATCTGTAGAAACAAAATTTGCACATTTTTCAAGTGGTTGTATATACTCTGGAGAAATAACTGATGTTTATGCTGATCCAAATTTTGTTGGTAGTACCTATTCTATAAGTAAGGGTGTGAGTGACATATATCTGAAAAATAAAACTCTGGTATTTCGTATTCGTATGCCATTTACTGGAGTTGATGAGAAAAAGAACTATCTAACGAAAGTTTATAATTATGCGAAAACTGGTAAACTGTGGAATGGTGGTTTAAACTCACTAACAGATCTAGATGAAGCTGTAAAAGTTGCTTGCAATTTAATACAAGAAGGTGTATGGGGACCATATAATCTAGTTAATAGCGGATCAATTGATATGGTTGAATTGGCTCAACTTATGGGTATAAGTCCAGAATGGTATAATAACGAAGAATTCGCAGCTGCAACTAAGTCTGGGAGATCAACCTGCACCATTCCAGCGTATCATCAAATGTCTGATGTTCGAACAGCTCTAAAAAATGCTATATGGAGCCTAGATTTTGTAAAGTATCAAGACAGCTAAATATAAGGAGCGTTTCACATAGAGTGGATTAGATGATATCATTTAAAAGTTTCTTATTAGAGTCGTTCGAGACAGAAAAACTAAAACATCTTGAGCATGCTGAAGACCATCCAATAAACGCAGGTTCAGCTGGATTTGAGCATGCTGTAAAAACCCTAAAGGGTGTGCATAATGCCTTGCAAGGCAAAAAATCAGACGTAAAGCTAACAACAAAATATGATGGTGCACCTTCCATTGTATTCGGCACACACCCAGAAAGCAATAAATTCTTTGTTGGAAGCAAGTCTGTTTTCAATAAAAACCCAAAGATCAACTATACTCAAAAAGACATCGAAAAAAACCATGGACATGCCCCTGGTTTAGTATCAAAATTGAGCGCAGCATTGGAACATCTGCCAAAAGTAACACCAAAGGGTAAGGTATACCAAGGTGATATTATGCATACTGCAGATAGTGTGAAAGAATCTGGTGGATCATATCACACAACTCCAAATACAGTAACCTATTCCGCAAAAAAGGGTTCCGAGCTAGGAAATAAACTAGCTCATTCCAAAATTGGTGTTGCCGTGCATACAGAGTATCATGGCAATACACTAGACAATATGAAAGCCAAATTTGGTCCATCAACAGAACATTTTTCAAAACATAAAGATGTAAATATCATCTCTACTGAAAGTAAACTTGATCCTAAAGACTATAAGCCTGAACATAGAAAACAGTTTGAAGATTCAATAGCCAAGGCTGAAAAACTAAATCCAGGACACGATTACTCTCACATCGACAATCATAGAGAACACTTAAAAACTTATATAAACTCAACAGTTCGTGAAGGAACTAAACCTTCTGTAAATGGGTTTATAAAGCATGTTGCAGGAAAATATGCTGCAACTGAAGCTAAGTATAAAAAATCAAAAAACAGGCTTAAAGTTTCTGAGAAATCTAGAAATGCAATTGCCGATATTCAATCCAATAAAAAGGCATTTCAAACAACACTACAGATACATAAGCATCTGCAAGACGCTAAACATGCTCTGGTTAAAGGTCTTGCAAATGAAGGAGAATTTGCACATTCGATTAATGGTAAACAGACTGGACCAGAAGGACACGTTGCCATACTTCATAATATGCCAACTAAGCTTGTTGACCGCAGTTCAGAAGGGTTTGCAGCATCTAACCTCAGAGCAGGTGGTATTAGGGCACTGAAAAAAACTAAATAATAAGTCACCCACAGAGTGGTATAATGAGTAAAGCAACATTTACATTTGGTCGTTTTAATCCTCCAACAGAACAAGGTCACGGTAAACTTGTTTCTGCAGTTCAGACTCATGCTGAACAATCTGGTGGATCTCATTATATCTTCCCTTCACACACTCAAGACGCTAAAAAGAACCCACTATCACATGGCGATAAAGTAGCTGCCATGCATAGTTTATTTCCAACTGCTAATATTGTGTCGCACCCTAAGATCAAGACTGCAATTGATGCAGTTAAGCACCTAGAATCTAAGGGTCATACAAACGTAACCATGGTTGTTGGTTCTGATAGAGTAAACGAGTTCCATGGATTATTGAATAAATATAGAGAAAAAGAATATCCCAACATTAAAAAAATTAATGTTGTTTCCGCTGGACATCGTGACCCAGACGCAGAAGGTGCTGAAGGTATGTCAGCTTCTAAATTGCGCGGTTTGGTATCTAGTGGAAAGAAAAAAGAGTTTATTAGTCATTATAGCAACCCAAAAATAGGTGCTATTATACATGATAAGGTAAAAAAAGGAATGCAAATGGAATCAGTAAATCCCAAAGCTTTATTTCTTCTTGGTGGTCCAGGAAGCGGTAAAGATTATGTAATTAACAACATTATGTCGAAATTCAATGTTGTTGAAGTACAGTTGGACCAAATTCTAAATGGTGCAGCCAATGAGTTAATTGAATCGAATTGCAATCTTCTAATTAATTCTCCTTCTGATTTGGAGAAGATTGCGCTCGTTAAGAGTACTCTTGGTGAAAAATACGATTTCAGCCATACACTTGTATCTGTTACAAATAAAGTTAGTCGCGAAAGAAACGAATATCGCGCCAAACCAATGAACGAATCTGTTAGAATTCGTAAGTGGTTAGATGCTGAGAAAACGCCAAATATGTTTGAGAATGTTTTTGTATTCCAGAACTCCATAAATCTTTCTGAATCCACAGAAAAAGAACTTGTACAATTTCAGTTTCAAATTGAAAAGTTTCTTGAGTATTTGATTAATTCTGGATTTATTATGGAAAAGGTTAAACAGCCTACAGGAAGTTTGAAAAAGGCATGCTGGAAAGGATATACAGCAATTGGAATGAAGATGAAGAATGGGCGTAAGGTTCCTAATTGCGTTCCTGTCAAAGAAGAAGCATCAACTGTTGATGTAACACCTTCTTCAAAACCTAAAACAAGAACTTCTTCAAAACCTAAAACAAGAACAGGCAAGAAAAGAGTCGTACCAGCCAATGACATGAATGCAAGAATTGATGGGGCTGGTGGATACAGCATTGGTGGACTAATGCAAAATTCTTATGTTCCTTCTTTTAAAGAGTTCGTCAACGAAGCTGAATATCAAGGTAGAGAAGTTGAACTCAATAAACCAATGGCTGGCGACGTAAAGAAGTCCAAGGTTTATGTAAAAGATCCAAAAACTGGTAATGTAAAGAAAGTTAACTTTGGTGATAAGAGTTTAAGTATTAAAAAGCATATTCCTGCAAGAAAGAAGTCATACTGTGCACGTTCTTCTGGTCAGGGTAATCTTACAGATAAAACAAAAGCAAACTATTGGTCTAGAAGAGCTTGGGAGTGTTAATAATGCAAGAAGCATATAAACCATCAGCCGCTGCATTAGCAAAGGCATCTGCAGCTAGAGAAAAGATGAGCATGGCAGCTCAGAAAAGACTTGCTGCCAGATCTGGTGAGAAGATGGCACTTTCCGTAAAGCAAGCCACTAAATCAAATGTAGATCGCTTGAAGCAGAAAGCAAGAGAAAAAATGTCGTTAAAGGCATATGGTGCAACTACTGGAACAAAAGTCGGTAGAGAAGGTGGAGAAGAAATCCGCGATACAATTGCACCACTAAGTCCAGAACAACACTCAAAGGTACAGACAGCAAAGCGCGAAGCAACACCAGCAAAAGAGCCAAAGATCAAGAAAATCAAACAACAACCAGCTGTAAAGAAACCTGAGTCTAGATTTGATATGATCAAGAGAATTGCGGCTAAAAGAAAAATGAATAATCCGTCCGTTTCAGCTAAGCAGCTCCGTACTATTGCAGCTGTAGGTGGGCAGGAACATGACCATGGCGGCTTCGATGATCTTTCTGATACAAAATACTATCATAGAGGCTCTTATAATGAAGAAGTTGATAAGGGTGAATATGATTATGAAGGTGATATGGCTATGTCTCAGTTAAAGAGCATCATCACAAATGCCAAGGCAATACATGATATGCTTGAGCCAGATACAAATCTTCCTGAATGGGTACAAAGTAAAATCACGCTTGCAGAAGATTATATTGTAACAGCTGCAAATTATCTAAAAGCAGAAAAAGAGTAACGAAATGAGCAATAAACCACCATTTACACCAGATAAGCCTGCAAAAACTCCTGGAGTTGTCGTCGGAAAGAAACGACCAGAGCAGATGTCAAGAGCAAGACACCTAGCCAGACTTGCATTGCAAAAACAATGGAAAAAAGTTGGTGAAGAAGTCGAACAGGTGGACGAGATGGATAAAGAAATGCCTCTATCGCGTGAGCAACTCGATAACATGGCAAAGCAAAAGCCTGCAGAGTACGCAAAACTTTATGCTAAGGTTTCGCCAGAAATGCGAAAAAAATTAAAACTTCCGGCAAAACTTCCCGAAGAAGTCAAAGATAAAGTTAAGGCTAAAACACCTGCATCTTCACCTCTGCACGTCACACTAGACCAAGCATATGCAAAAGGTCGGTTTGGTCGTGCGCCAAGAGGCAGCAAAACTCTCAAAGGAATGGGTGAAATTGAACTTGTAAAGAAATTGACAAAAGAACAAGTCGGACTTGATGAAGGTAGAGAATCACGTAGCGAATATGATGCAAATCTAGCAATGGCACCAGTTAAAAAAGCAGCAACAAATGCAAGTTTACCTGAAATCAATGCTCTAATGAGAAAACAAAAACAAAAGCAGCATCCAAAGACCAAAGGATTCTTACAGAGACTTCTTAACAGAGAAGAAGTTCAGGCTGAATCATATGAGAAAGCACAACAGCATAAAGCTCTAGCTGCTAAAGCTCTAGAAACAAGCGATACATCTGGATATAATAAACATATGTCTGACCATCATGAAGAAATGGGAAAGTGGCACGAATCAAAGGGTCGAAGCGATCTCGCTCAGCGCGAGTTTGATAAAGCAGAACAAAGTCACGAGAAGTTCTTATCAACTACTCTAAAAGGAAACATTAAAATGAAGAAAGAAGAAGTCAAGCAGATTGATGAATCAAAAACTCCTGAGTATTATGATAATTTAGCTAAAAAACATACTGCTGATGGTAAAAAAGGAACTAGAGCAAATATGGTTTATGCTTCTGCTGCAGCAGGGAGAGCAAGACGTGCTGCCAAAATGCTAAGAAATGGCGAAAGTCAAGAAGCTGCTTGGAAACATTATCAAGGAACGACTATGAAGAAGGAAGAAGTTGAGCAGGTGGAATACATTGAAGAAAAACTAAGTAAGAGAGATCCAGCTTCGAAGTGGATTCATGACTTTGTTGCATCAGATAATCCTAAGTTTGCTGGTAAGTCTAAGAAGATGCGTATTAATATGGCACTTGGTGCTTATTATGCCGCACAAAGAGCTGCTCCAAAGAACGAAGAAGTTGCTCTTGATGAAAAGTTAGATGCTGTTGGCAGAGAAGATGCTGATGTTAACAACGACATGAAGGTAGATGTAACAGATAAATATCTACTTGCTCGTCGTGCAGCAATCAGAAATGCAATCAAGAGTAAGAAAAAATGAATGCAGCAGATAAAGTGATTGGCAAATATAAGAATATGAAAGAAAAACAAAAGAAGCAGACTGGGAAAAAAGATAAATCCCACGTCAATCTAGAACCACAAGTAGGATCACAATCATCTGTTGGTGGTCCATCACCAACTTCAGATGCATCAGGGGAACATGATGTTAAGCTTTAAACAATTTATTACAGAACAAGAAGAATTGGTACTAGACACTCAAGATGTAAAAATTCTTGAGTCTAATATGGAAGTTATTAACAGCGACCTTGATACTGTTACAGGAAAACCATTCCTAAACAGTGCATTGTTTGTTAATATGGTCCGCGGAACACTAGAAAGATATGGAATTCTAATACCACCTGGATTTGAAATGCCAATGCTAAGTGCTGAAGCCGAAACAGTCTATACACTTGGAGAAAGTGGGTATTACCTGTACATGGTGCATAATCTAAACGAAGATAAGTTGATTGATGGTTACGCTCAGATCGTTGATGAAACAGATCTAAACGACCTTATGGATATGGATCCATCAGAACTAACTGATAACGAAGATGATTATGAAGAAAAGCCATGGATTCCACCAGCCAGAAGAGATGATGATAGCGGTAATACGGACGAATATGCGTGAAGTATGTTTGAGAATCTAAACCATGACAATGTGTTAATTTATGCAATAAAGTCATATGATAAATTAAACTATGTCAAAAGTCAATTTCAGGAAGATTATAAGACATTTCGATATATCAAACGATTACTACAGAGATATCGTCTAACAAGAGAATTACGTGGATCACTGATTCTAAACCATATTAATGTAGTGTATAATGTATTTGGTCTAGAAGCTGGAACTAGGTTACTGTTTTTTAAGACAAACAAAGAAGATTATAGTTACTTGAAAACCTTTCTAGTCTTTCTTAATAAAATGCCAGATATAGTTAAGGGTATTGATGGTAACAATATTATTTCTAGTGAAATTGATATAGATATAAGTATAGCTGATTATTTAAGAAAACTCTAACTCAAACCGCTACACAGTTATTATACTTAGATTACAGAAAAAGTAAAGAGAAAATGAAGAAAATAGATGAAGAAGTTCCTGTGAATACCGCATCATCTGGTAACATAGCTGGATTACCACCAGATACACCACCAGTTGGTAAAGGTATTACAACTAAGGGACACATGCTACGTCGTAAACTTCCAACATCAAAGTTTGCAGGAAAGAAAGTGTTTGTTGTTCCAGAGGACACCTATTACAAAGCATTGCTCGGAAAACGTAAATATGAGCATTACGAAAAGTACATAAATGAGTGTGAGGGCGGCGAAGAAATTCGTGAGTTTGGTCGTAAACATTGGGATGAGCCAATTATTCTACAGAACGAAAAAACAGGCGCAATGGTGTATCTAAAATATGGAAGGAAGTGATGAAGACACTAGAGGAGAAAAAACTTCTAGCTCAAATGTCAAGAGCATTTGGACAGCCTGATCCTGAACTAGAGGAATCAATTCGTAGAGAAGAATTACTAAATGAGAAGCTGTTTGCTATAAAAAAGCCAGTAGAACCTAGAATTGAAATTCTTAAAGAACAAGTTCTGACTGAAGTTGAAAAGCCAGCAGAAACAAATCTAATACCAGCAAAATCAGATCTGATTCAGCAAACAGTAAATTCTCTTTCAGATCCAAAATTTGTCAAATCAAATCTACCTGATTTTCAAAAGAAAGAACTTGATGGTCTGCGTAAGCAGATTGCTGACATTATTCAGAAAATGGGAACATTGTCTTGGGGTGGTGGTGGAACTGGTGTTGTAAGGATAAATGACACTGATGACTTCGACAGAGGATCATACTCTGAGGGAAGATACCTCAGATGGTCTAATGGAATGTTTCGACTTGATGAGATCAACACTCAACAGGTAGTCTATAATACAACGCTAGTTACTTCTGCTACATATACAGTAGCAGATGAAGATTATTATATTGGTGTAAACTATGCAGGACCAGTAACTATTACAGTTCCAGCAACTACAGCATCTGGTCGTCACATAATTATTAAAGACGAATCAGGAAACTGTGATGTTAATAACATAACGATTGCAGGAACTATAGATAATGATGCTGGAGGATGTATTTTGCAGATTCAGAATGGTGCTATTGATTTACTATTCCGCAATGGATGGAGAATTATCTAATGACTTATTTGTATAATAAAAATGTAAATGTTCAGAACAACAACACTGTTGTTACTGTAACCAATCCATTTCCAGTAACATCAGCAGGAAACGGTTTGACTATCGGTAATATATCTCCTGATGCTTTTGGTAGAACAAGAGTTTCAGATGTATTTACATTAGGCGACTATAAACATTTATATGCCATTGATCCTAATTTCATTAATCAAAATTCTAATGGCGGTACTGTAACTTATTCTCAAAACAAATCATGTTCAACTCTAGCAACATCAAGCGCAACGAATAGTGTAGCAATACATCAAACAAAATTCTATCACCACTATCAGCCAGGAAAAAGTCAATTAATATTTTCTTCTGTAAATTTTGGATTTCCGCAAAGAAATGTCACTAAAAGAACAGGATATTTTGATGAACTAGACGGCATCTATTTCGAGCAAGTTGGAAGTAATACAGCAGATGGAACTAGTGCAAGTAGCACAACGCAAACTCTAAATTGGGTTATTCGTTCTGATACTTCAGGAACTCCATCAGAAGCAAACGTAGTTACTACTGTAAATGGTTCTCCTTATACACATAAACGTCGTGTCTCGCAATCAGATTGGAACGTAGATAAATGCGATGGAACTGGCAAGAGCGGTTTTAATTTAGACGTATCAAAAACACACTTGATATACATTGATTTTCAATGGTTAGGTGTTGGTAGAGTTCGTTGTGGATTTGTTCATAATGGACAAGTTATTATTGCGCACGAATACTACCATTCAAATATTCTACAAGAAGTATATTTGACAAACCCAAATTTACCTGTTCGCTGTGAAATTAGAAATACTGGCGCAGGTACAGGCGGCTCGATGGATCAGATCTGCGCAACTGTAGGCAGCGAAGGTGGCTATGTTGAAAGCGGAATTGACTTTGCAGTTTTATCAAACATAAGAACGACTGCAACTCCAGGCTCAACTCCATTACCATTAATTGCTATTAGATTGAAAAATACATTTCAGGGTGCACTCAATAGAATAAGTGTTCGTTTGAATAATATAAGTTTGTATGCTGAAGATCACAGCATTTCTTATGAAATTATTAAATTGCCAAATTCTGGCAGTCTATCAAATAATACTGTTGCCTTAACATGGACATCTGCAGATGCGGATAGTGGTGTTGAATATTGTGTTAATGCAGATAATTATGTTGCCGCAGATGGTGATAGATTTGCTGCAGGATATGTTACAGCTGGTACATCTCAAAACTCATTAAGACCTGTTAATTCTGGCACACTGACAGATGCTAAAAAGAATATTATTGTACAAAATTACGCTTCCAGCAATTCTCAAATTTATGCTGTAGTTGTAAAAACTCTATCAACTGCGGCTGGTGCAACTGCTACAGTTGGTGCTGCACTTCAATGGAGGGAGATCTACTAATGGGAATATTTGATTTTTTATGTCCAACAAACAATACTAAACCCAACACACAACCAGTTGTTGTGAACACTGTACCAGTATTCAATAACGATCCACCAATTGTAATACATGTTCCAGTTACTACAACTAACACTCAACCCAAACCTGTTGTGCCTGATGTTACTGATGATCTCTCAAAATCTGGAATTGATCTTATCAAAACATTTGAAGGTTGCTCTCTGGAAGCATACGCTGATCCGCTAACAGGTGGACTGCCAGCTACAATTGGTTGGGGGTCAACTAGAGATGAAAATGAAAAACCATTTTCCTTTGGTCAGGTTATTACACAAGCAAGAGCAGATGCTCTATTAGAACATGAATGTAGAGAAGATATATTACCTGAACTAAGAAAGATTCCTTACTGGAATGATATGAACGATGGGCAAAGAGGCGCTCTACTCAGTTTTGCATATAACCTCGGTCCTAATTTTTATGGTAATAGTGGGTTCAGGACTATCACTAACTGCTTAAAAACAAAAGATTGGGATGGTGTTCCTGATGCTCTCTTTCTATACAGAAATCCAGGAACTAATGTTGAAAAGGGTTTAGCCAGACGTCGCAGAGCCGAAGGAGCTCTATGGAAAGGTTCTTCAGCCTAAATAAAAGGTTAGGAATCAGGGGCATCAAAATGGCTAATATTCTAAGAGAATTGTTTTCTGGAAAAGACAATAAAACTCTGGATATAGGAAGAATTCTCTGGGCTATGTCTATACTGTCATTTTTAGGAATGGGATTTTATGGAATCTATAGCGATCAAGTAATCGACTTTCTTGCTTACGGTACAGGATTATCAGGATTACTTGCAGCTGGCGGAGCCGCACTTGGATTTAAACGACAAACAGAGCCTGATCCAGATCCTAAACAATGAACAAGATATTATTATTTTTTATTCTTCTATTCGGTGCTAAAGAATATTTTGGCGAACAAAAACAATCTTGGTGCAAATAAATGTTAAATCTAATCCCACTACCATATAGAATCCTTGCTATCCTTCTTCTTGGAGTGGGATTATTCAGCTATGGCTATTTCAAAGGTCACCACAGTGCATCTCAAAAAGCAGATGAGCGTATGGCTAAGTTTGAAGCGGACGCAAAAGCTAAATATGATGAACTGTATAATAAAAAAAGTCAGATTGACGAAAAGGTCGTAACAAAGTATGTTGATAGAGTTGTCTACGTTACGAAGTGGAGAAACAAAAATGTTGAAATTGCGAGAACTGTTCCTGATAATGGTATGCTCAGTAATGGTTGGGTGCACGTCCACGACGCCAGTGCTACGGCTAGTGCTGCTGACCCCACCAAGGCAGCTGATGGAAGCTCCAGCGGAGTTACAGCCACTGAAGCACTCGGAGGAGTCGTCGACAACTACGGCACCTGCAAAGCCAACGCCGAAAAATTGATTGCTCTACAGAATTGGATAAAAGAACAAGAATTAATTGTTGAAGAAACAAATAATAAAAAGAAAAAATGGAAAATTCTGAATTCAAAGTAATATATGATAGAAGGAAGGGCGACGAGCGCCTAACGAAACTCGAGATTGAAGTGAGTTCTCTAAAAGAGAAGATTGCCTTCTTTACTGTAATTTATGATAAGTTGGATTTAACCTTATCAAAAGTACAAGAACTAATGGAAGACAGAAGAAACGAATTCAATCAAGACTTTCGTGATGTGTATCAAAAGATACAAGATACTGAAAACAAATTGATGAGCGAATTCAATTCGCTTCGTCAAGAAATGAAAAATCAACATGAAGTTGAGAGGAATAAACTAGCAGATCTTGAGAAGTGGCGCTGGATGGTCGTTGGCGCAGCTAGTATTGCAGGTTGGTTCTTATCCAAATATTTCGGTAATTAATTTTACTTTACAATGCATCTATAGTACAATAGATGTATGAGCGTATACATTGACCGTAAATATCTTGGATTTATCTCTCACAAGCTAGAGAGATATTCTCAAAAAAACACAGACCTGTATAATTTCAGGTGTCCATTTTGTCTTGATTCTAAAAAGAATAGAAGCAAGGCAAGAGGTTACATTTACCGCAAAGGTAATGATTACTTTTTCAGATGCCATAACTGTGGCGCTGGGACAACCTTTTCAAATTTTCTAAAAGATATTGACGCATCAGCTCATAAAGAGTATGTGATGGAGCGTTATACTGCAGGTGATAATGGGCATTCTCCATACAAGAAACCAACATTTGATGAACTGCGCGGAAATGCATTTAAAGAGTTCAGTAAAAAAATTAATCTAAAAAGTATATCTGAACTACCCGAAAATCACTATGCGCGCACCTATATACAAAATAGGGCGATACCTATCCAACACTGGGACGAGCTCTATTTCACCGACAAATTCAAAGATTTTTTAGACCAAGATTTTCCTGATCATGGGAAGGATGCTGTTCCGAATGATGACAGAATAATTCTTTTCTATAAGAATGAAAAAGGAGAAATCACTAATATTGCAGGTAGAGGTTTAAGTGATAGTAATAAATTACGATATATTACAATTAGGATTTCAAATGAAAGAAAAATTTTTGGACTTCATAGACTCGTATTGGATAAGCCAGTCTATTTGGTGGAAGGGCAGTTTGATTCTTTATTTCTTGACAATGGTTTGGCTTCTGGCGACAGTAACCTTATTGGCGCGGCTGATTCTATTGGCGCTCGGGATATTACATTAATATTTGATAATGAGCCGCGTAACAAAGAAATTGTTGATTTGTTACAAAAAGCAATTGATCTTGGTAAGAAGGTAGTTATTTTTCCAACAACAATAAAACAAAAAGATATTAATGAAATGGTGTTAGCGGGATATGATATAAACAAAGTCATATCAGAGAATACGTTCTCTGGTCCTATCGCAAAACTAAAGTTCATCGAATGGAAAAGATGCTGATGAAGAAATACAAGTCAATATTCATTTCAGATATACATCTAGGTTCAAAGGGTTGCAAAGCAGATCTTCTTTGCGAGTTCTTAAAAGAAAATTCATCAGAAAATTTATTTCTGGTCGGTGATATTATTGATGGTTGGAGACTGAAAAAGAAATTCTATTGGCTACAGTCACACACTAATGTTGTTAGAAGAATTTTAACAGCAGCAAAACGTGGAACAAACGTGGTGTACATTGCTGGTAATCATGATGAAATACTACGCAGCTTAATTCCGTACCAAGTACACTTTGGTAATATTGAACTTGTTAATCACTATAGATACCATGCCATAAATGGTAAAACATATATGGTAATACATGGTGATATGTTTGATTCGCTATTAAGAACTAAACTAAAATTTCTATATCATATTGGAGATACATTATATAATGTATTGTTAGATATTAATCATTTGGTACTCAAGGTGCGAAATTTTTTTGGTTTACCATATTGGAGTTTGAGCGCATACTTAAAATATAAAACAAAAGAATCGCTTTCGTATCTAACAGATTTTGAAGGTCTTATAACTGAATATTGCGAGAAGAAAAATGCACATGGTATTATTTGTGGACATGTTCATCAGCCAGCAATAAAGACTATAAACAATATTGAATACATGAATGATGGAGATTGGGTAGAGAGTTGTACAGCATTAGTAGAAAACTATGACGGCACTTGGGAGATTATTGAATGGTTAAAAAGACGCTAGTTCTAATAACAGACGCATGGTCTCCTCTTGTAAACGGAGTTGTAACGACATATAAAAATATGTTGTCGCATCTTCCAAAAGATTATACCTGTATTGTTATTTCTCCAGATAAATTTAAACGTGTTTCTGTTCCATTTTATAATGAGATCGAAGTTGCTCTTTGCACAAGAAAAATGATGAGCAAAGAAATTATGGATATCATGAGTAAATATCCAGAATGTAAATTTCATATTGCAACAGAAGGTGTATTAGGAGTTCAAGCAAAAAGAGCTCTCGATAAACTGAATATAAAGTATACAACTGCATATCATACAAAGTTTCCTGAGTTCATCAGGGAAATAGTTGGTATGCCAACATTTTTTACTCGATGGTATTTTGACTGGTTTCATAAAAAATCAAAATATGTTTTTATGTCATCAGAATCAGTTTCAAAGAGATATCCTAAGTGGAAATGTGTTGTTTTAAATAAAGGATACTCAGATTATTATAGACCACCTTTGATTAAAAAACAAAATGAAATACCTGTGCTACTCTATGTTGGTAGAGTTAGTAAAGAAAAGAACATTGAAGATTTTTGTAAAATAAATGTTCTATCAAAAAAGATAGTTGTTGGTGATGGTCCAATTTTGTGTAAACTATCTGAGAAGTATCCTAATGTATATTTTATTGGATACAAATTTAAATCAGAGCTAGCTGAATATTATAAACTTGCAGATGTATTTGTTTTTCCTAGCAAATCAGATACATATGGCATAGTTGTACTAGAAGCTATGGCTTGCGGAACGCCTGTAGCAGCATATCCAGTTGATGGTGCTATAGACCAAATTAAAAATGGTGTGAATGGTTATATGCATGAAGATCTAAACTATGCTGTTGTGAAGTGTCTAGATATTAATAGAGAGCAAACAAGACAGAGCGTAGAAGGAATTTCTTGGGAAAATTCTACTAAGAAATTTATTGAGTATCTGGAGAAATAAATGAGAGTAAAATTAATAAGCCACAGCAAACCATCAGATGAGTTTTACAGTAAAACTGGGATGGAATCGTTAGAAGATCTAGTTGCATATTGCGCTAGAGTTTCCAATCCAAATAATCAACAAAATGTACAGACTACCAAAAAACTAATCAAGTATCTGATAAAGAATCAACATTGGTCTCCGCTTGAAATGGTACATGTTTGCCTTGAGATTGAAACGACTCGAGATATTGCTCGACAGATTTTACGTCATCGTAGTTTCTCCTTTCAAGAGTTTAGTCAACGCTATGCTGATCCAACAAAAAACTTGACATTTGAACTCAGAGAAGCTAGAATACAAGATCTAACTAATCGTCAAAACAGTATTCCAAATACTGACCTAACACTAGACGATTTATGGAGAATTAAACAAAACAGAATTGTTTCAAAAACAATTGAAGCATACAACTGGGCTGTTGAAAATGGCATTGCAAAAGAAGTTGCAAGAGCTGTGTTGCCAGAGGGTATAGTTCTTTCTAGGATCTATATGGCTGGTACACTTCGTTCTTGGTTGCACTATATACTTCTTCGCAGTGCCAATGGAACACAAAAAGAACATATGGAAATTGCGCAGGAATGTGCTAAAGTAATATCAGAAATATTTCCAATAACAAAAGAACTATTAGAGGAGTCAGAGAAATGACAACACGTCTGCCATCAATTTACCAAGATTTTATTCACATTTCCCGTTATGCAAGATTCAATGATGAATTGGGTCGTAGAGAAACTTGGGATGAGACGGTAGATCGTTATATTGAATTCTTCAAATCAAAAACAAACAATACAAAGAAAATACCTTGGAATGATTTGAGGGATGCTATTCTAAATCTAGAAGTCATGCCTAGCATGCGCTGTTTGATGACAGCTGGTCCTGCGTTGGAAAAGGATCAGGTTGCTGGATATAACTGCAGCTATATTGCAATCGACAATCCAAAGGCATTTGACGAAGTAATGTATATTTTGATGTGTGGCACTGGTGTTGGTTTTTCTGTTGAGTCTCGCTATACCAACAAACTTCCGGAGGTGCCAGATGAACTCCACCCAACAAACACCACGATCTCTTTCTCAGATAGTAAAGTTGGTTGGGCAAGTGGTTATAGAGAATTCATTTCTTTGCTATATGCTGGTAACGTTCCTAAGTGGGATGTATCGAAAGTGCGTAAAGCTGGTGAGAGGCTCAAGACATTCGGTGGACGAGCATCAGGACCAGAACCTCTAGTTGATCTTTTGAACTTCACGTTGAATATTTTCCAGAAAGCTCGTGGTCGCAAACTCTCAACACTTGAGTGTCATGATATTGTCTGTAAGATTGCAGATATTGTTGTCTGCGGAGGCGTTCGTCGCTCTGCACTAATTTCTCTAACAGATCTAAACGATGATCATCTGCGTCATGCTAAGAGTGGTGAATGGTGGACTGCTAATGGTCAGCGTGCATTAGCAAACATTTCAGCAGTGTATGAGCAGAAGCCAGATATGGACACATTCATGAATGAATGGGTTGCGCTATATCGTTCAAAGTCGGGCGAGCGCGGAATATTCTCCAGAGCAGCATCTCAAGCTGCAGCTGCTAAGTATGATCGTCGTGATCCTAATCGCGATTATGGTACTAATCCTTGCTCAGAAATTATTCTGCGCCCATATCAGTTCTGTAACCTAAGCGAAGTTGTTGTTCGTGCACATGATTCGATTGCTGATCTAAAGCGCAAGGCTAGACTTGCAGCTATTCTTGGCACTCTTCAATCAACCCTTTCAAATTTCCGCTACATCAACAAGAAGTGGAAGAACAATACTGAAGAAGAAAGATTGCTTGGTGTATCTCTTACTGGAATCATGGATCACCATGTTCTAAACGGTAAGACTAATCTGGATGTATTGAAAGATTGGTTAACAGATATGCGCCTAGAGTGCGTCAATACCAACAAGGAATTTGCTAAGATCCTTGGTGTTGAGGAATCAGCAGCTATTACATGCGTAAAACCATCAGGCACTGTTAGTCAGTTAGTTGACTCTGCTTCAGGTATTCATCCGCGCTACAGCCAATATTATATTCGCCGCGTTCGTGCTGATAAGAAAGATCCACTTGCTAATTTTATGATCGAAAAGGGGTACAAGGCAGAAGAAGATTTCTATGGTAAATCAAACTGGGTATTCAGTTTCCCAATGAAGGCGCCAGACGAGTGCGTCACTCGCAATGATATGAGTGCAATCGATCAACTTGAATTATGGAAAGCATATCAGGATCATTGGTGCGAGCATAAGCCATCTATCACTGTATACGTTGGTGATGATGAATGGATGGAAGTTGGTGCTTGGGTCTATAAGAATATCTCTGCTATTTCTGGAGTTTCTTTCCTACCAAGAGACAATGGTTCATATCGCCAAGCTCCATATGAGGAAATTGATGAAGCTACATATAATGAGATGGCAGCATCACAAAATGTAGATATAAACTGGATTGAATTTATGGAAGAAACTGATACTACAACAAGTGCCAAAGAATTGGCTTGCTCTGCTGGAATATGTGAAATTTAATTTATGAAGCTACAAAACTTCCCATCAGTTAATTATCCTAGTTTATTACAATGTTCAGAAAGAAGAACATTTATGGTAAACCAATTTGAGAAATATGGGATAACAAAATATAATTGCTTTATAACAGAAAAATTTGATAATATAAAAGATTCGTTTGTATTTAATTCTCCAATTTCTATAGAGCATGGACAACCAGGAATTATTATATCATTTCTTCATTTAATGAATGATTGGTACAATAAAAATGAAGAAGAATATGCAATATTTTGCGACGATGATATAAGCTTCAAAAGTATTGAACACTGGTCGTTCACTTGGAATGAATTTGTTGCTAATCTTCCAAATGATTGGGAGTGTGTGCAGTTAATCAGAATTAATGAATGGATTCCAAATACTTATTACAAGTATAATAAGGAAGAAAAACCAACATTAAAAATAAGAGAAAGAAATTGGGATGATTGGGGATCTTCTTTTATAGCAAAAAGAAGTTATATTAAAAAAATCTTAGATAGACATTATGTTGATGGTAAAGTATTTAATTTAGCTATACCAGATTCTGATTGGGGTTGTTTATTTCCTATTATTGAACATTTATTGTTTAGAGGATTAGGTGCTGTTTATAACTTCCCATTATTAGTTGAAGAAACAAATTTGGTAAATACAAGTTCATTATCCATACTGTGCGATTCATTAGAAAACAGTAATAGTAATTTGAATAACCAAAAAGTATTAAACAATATGCAAAGAATTAATTCAAGAAATTACTATCTTGAATTATGGGAAAGAGATGGAACATCATCTGATATCAGATACTTAATGAACAGAAATCCTCTTGCTGATATTCCTTCTATTAATGTTATTTCATTACATGAATGTGTGAATAGAAGATTTAAAGTTGTATCTAATTTACAAAAATATAATTATAATAAACTCCGAATACATAATAATCATAGATATAGTAACAAATTAGGAATAAAAGTACACTGCCCACTAATAGAAGTTATGCATGATGCTGCTATGGGAGTAACAATATCCCATTTAAAATCTATAAAATATTGGTATGACAATACTGATGAACCGTATGCTGTTTTTGCTGAGGATGATATAAAAATAGATATTTGTGATTATTGGGGATTTACGTTTGAAAAATTTATTTCATTATTACCACAAGATTGGGAAGCTGTACAGTTAATAAGAATTAAAAATTTCCATCTTGGTTATGATGGATCTGAGGGTCTTAATTTTAGAAAACGTGAGTGGAATGATTGGGGATGTGGTGCAGTGCTATTAACTAGAGACTATGCGAAAAAAATTATAGATAGACATATAAAAGATGATACATTTATAATAGAAGTTGGCAACATACATCCTATGGTTGAAAATGTTATTTTTGCAAATTTAGGAACTGTCTATAATTTTCCATTATTTGCAGAAGAAATAGAAGAAAATCCTAGGGATTTATGGGAAATTGAAC
>Ga0114981_10000675_pt1 | contig 22088 bp, 29 predicted proteins | sample S_140806_MF_Meta_FD_87028 | JGI IMG/M metagenome (GOLD analysis project Ga0114981, IMG submission 87028) | Freshwater microbial communities from Lake Simoncouche, Canada to study carbon cycling - S_140806_MF_MetaG | ecosystem: Environmental > Aquatic > Freshwater > Lake | place: Lake...
CTGATCAGGGCGTTGAAGACGCGCTCCGGTGCTCCGGCCTGCGCATCCAGCAACCTGGGCTCCACGGTGAGGGCCAGGCAGAGGGCGGTGCCGCACCACACCACGAACATCACCGGATTGGTGACCGCCAGCCGGGGGTCGAGCTTGCGGAACGCCTCCACGATCGCCCGCCCCACCAGTCCCTGTTGGCGGGGGCGTTCGGTGTAGCGCCGTTGTTGGCGCGGCCCGCGTGGCATGCGGGGAAAGATGGCGCGGGGTGTTGTCGTCGTCATCTCAGGACGCCAGGGTGAGGGCTTCCGCGATCGGCCCGAGGGCCAGCACCGGGAAGAAGGTGAGGGCGCCGAGGATCACCAACACGACGGCGGTGACCCCGGTGAACAGACCGGTGTCGGTGCGCAGGGTGCCGGGGCTGGGCTCCAGGGCCGGCTTGCGGCGGAGGCCCTCGGCCAGGGCCAAAAGGGCGGCGATCGGCAGGTAGCGGCCCCCCAGCAGGCTGAGGCTGGTGCTGAGGTTCCACCAGGGGGTGCCATCGCCCAGGCCCTCCAGGCCACTGCCGTTGTTGGCCGATGCCGAGGCGTATTCGTAGACCACCTGGCTGATGCCGTGGGAGCCGGGGTTGCTGATGCCCGCCAACGCTGGGCCACCGGCCAGGGTGAGGGCCGCCGGGATCAGCACGAAGATCGGATGGATCAGGAGGATCAGGCTGGCCCACACCACCTGGGCTTTTTCCACTTTGCGACCCAGGAATTCCGGGGTGCGGCCCACCATCAGACCGGTGAGAAACACCGCCAGCAGCGCGAACACCAGCAGGTAGGCCGCACCGGTGCCCTGGCCGCCGATCACCACCTGCAGAAAGAGGTTGAACAGGGCCGTGAGGACCGTCAGCGGCATCGTCGCATCGATCGCGCCGTTGACCGCACCGGTCATTGTGCCGGTGGTCACCACGGTCCACAGCCCCGTGAGTGCCGCCCCGAAGCGCAGCTCCTTGCCCTGCAGATTGGCGCCGCTGATCCAGCGATCGAGGAGGGGGTTGCCGGCCTGCTCCGCCGCCATGGCGACGGCAGCGCCGATCAGTAGCAGGCCGAACACCAGGGCCAGCAGCAGGTTGCTTTGGCGCCGGTTGCCCACGAACCGCCCGAAGGCATCCAGGGTGGCCGCCGGGATGACCAGCATCGCCCAGGTGCTCACCAGATTGGTGAGCAGGGTGGGGTTCTCGTAGGGATGGGCCGAGTTGGCGCTCAGGAAGCCACCGCCGTTCTCCCCCAGCTGCTTGATGGCCTCGAACAGGGCGATCGGGCCCAGGGGCAGCAGTTGTTGGGCCCCTTCCAGGGTGGTGATCGACAGCGGCGGGGCCAGGGTCATCGGCACGCCGCACCCCAGCAGGAACAGCGCCAGCAGCAGCGAGGCGGGGATCAGCACCCGGGTGAGCGAGCGGAGCAGATCGCGATGGAAGTTGCCGATCGGCCGGCCACTGAAGCCACGGATCACGGCAAAGCCCACCGCTAGTCCCGTGGCCGCCGACACAAACATCAGGAACTGCATCGCCCCCAGCTGGGCCAAGGTCCCCAGACTCGTCTCGGGAACCAGGTGCTGCTGGTCGGTGTTGGTGAGGAAGGAGATCGTGGTGTGGAGGGCCAGATCCCAGCGCAAGCCTCCGAACCCCAGGGGGTTGAGCCAGCCCGGCTGCAGCAACAGCAGCGCCAGCGCCGGCAGGGCGAACAGCGCATTACTGATCAGAAGCGGCGCCAGATAACCGCTGACCGACTCGGCGCTACGGCCGGCATCCCCGATCCAGCGCAGCAGGGTGGCCTCGATCGGGTTGAGCCAGCGGTCCCAGGCCGGCTGGGGCCGTTCATCGAACACCTCGAACAGGTGGCGCCCCAGGGCGGGGGCCAAGACGACGACCGCCGCCAGGGTGACGGCAGCGAGGAGCCAGGGGAGCACAAAGGGGTAGCTATGGCCAGCTCACTTTCAGGGCCCGCCCTCCACCTGGACAACTGCCAAAAGGCGAAGATTTTATGGAGTGCCCGATCCATGACGTGGTGCCTGAAGCTTGCAAAAGCGGGCGCTGATGGCCTGGGGATGTCATCCCAGCTCCAGTGTCAGCACGTTGCTGTTGCCTTCAAGGCGGTAGGTGAAGCTGCTGGCAAGCTGGCGCACCAAAAGCAGACCCAGGCCCCCGATCGCGCGATCCTCGAGATCAGAGGCCACGTCGGGAGCCGGAGCTTCAAGTGGATTGAAGGGCTGTCCGTTGTCGCGCATGCAGAGCTGCAGACCCGCCGTTGTGCGGTCGAGCTTCACCTCGATGAACAGCTCATGGCCTCCCTGGGCCTGGGCATGCAAGAGCAAGTTGCTCACTAATTCATCCACGATCACCTTCAGACGGCGCTGCAGACGCTGCTGGATGCCCTCACGCTGGCAATAGGTTGCTACGGCTGTACGTAGCTGTCGCAATCCTGAATCGGCCCCATGCAGGGTGAGCTCCAGGCTATGGCGATCAGCACCGTGATGTCGTCATGCTGGGGCTCGCCGGCGGCAAAATCACGCAGGGCTCTCAGGAACAGTCGGACCTGCCTTCTGCTGGAGATGGGCGGACTGCTTTGGAAATAGGCCTGCATGCGCGCAAGGCCGAAACGACGCCGGTCCGGACTGAACCTCAACGCCAAGGGCTGGACCATGCACCTGGCCCAGGGACTCCACCGGGCCGTCGCGTCTTTTGAGAAGGCTGGGGTTATGGCCGGCGTTGCAATAGCTCAATTCGCCGTTGCGGCTGTCGAGCACGGCCCGAACCAGCGTGGTGAACGCGCAGGGTGGGATTGTTGTGGCACAGCCGGCGGTTCAGTCGGCGCATGATCGCCGAGGGGGAATCGAGCACCTCGGCATAGGCGCGCAACAGGCTGAGGCAGGTGCTCATCAACAGGGCTGCCGGCATGCCCTTGCCGCTCCCATCACCCACACACAGCAGATAGCGATCACCGGCCAGGGGGATGCAGTCGTAGAGATCGCCAGCCACTTCACGGGAAGCCGCCCGCCATGGTGGCGGAGGAGAAGGCCTTCAACGCTCGCCTCGGCGGCAACGCCACCGATCGCAACTTTGTCGGGCACTTGGAGATCATGAAACTGCTGGAGAGCGGCAACGTCTGCTGATCACGGCCGATCGCCTGTCGCCTCAACGGGTCCCCCTTCGCCTACCCCTGTCCGTTCACGGTGCTGGGCAGGTGGCCGGTCTTGACCCAGATTGTGCAGCCCGCCTCGCTCCAGGGGCAATGAACACTGCCGGGCGGATGGCGCAGCCAGCTGCCGGCTGGATAGGAGCCGTGCTCGTCCTGAAACACCCCATCGAGCACCAGGATTTCTTCGCCACCCGGATGGCGGTGGGGCTGAAACACCGTGCCCGGCGCCCAGCGCACCAGGGCCACATGCTCGGAGCCGAAGGCATGCAATGGCATCACCTCCAGCCCCGGCACCAGGCCGGGCCGCCAGCCCTCGCGGTGGGTGTCGATCACCAGGCGCTGCCGATCCTCCGGGTGCATCTGCTGCAGCTTGACCAGGATCGTGCAGCCCAGCTCGCTGAAGGGCGCATGGCTGGAGCCCACCGGATGGCGCAGGTAGGTGCCGGCCGAATAGTGGCCCCGCTCGTCGGAGAAGGTGCCCTCCAGCACCAGGATCTCCTCGCCGCCCCCATGGTGGTGGGGCGCAAAGCGGCTGCCGGGGGCATAGCGCACCAGCGAGGTGGCGCGGGCCACCTCGGCGCCGCGGCGATCCAGCATCCGCCGCTCCACCCCCGCCATCGGCGACGGCGTCCAGGCCAGGTCGGGGGTGTGGAGCACCACGGGCTCGGTGAGATCGGCGTGCAGGTCCATGGCCTTGATTGTGCCCAAGCCCAGGTATGGGCCAGCAACACCATGATCCCAGGGCTGGGGGCAGTCCCAGCCGCAGCCCCCACGGCTATTCCTTCGGGCCTTCGCCATGGCAAGCCCTGAGGGGCTGCCACCCGATCCCTACCCTGCGTTGTGATGGCACCCCCTCCCCCTGGCTGACCCATGGACTTCGAGGTGATCGACCACCTGTTTGAGCGGGGAACCCCGTTGCCCGTGGAGGAGATCTGGGGCGAGGTGGTGGTCGCCCCCATCCGGATGCATCAGCTGCTGCGCAACAGGGAGGAGGGCGTGACCTTCTTCCAGACCGCCCATGCCACCTATCCCGACCTGGAGGATGAGTATCTGCTCTACCTGCGGGGCGCCAAAGTGGGGGTGGCGATCTTCGGGTATCTGGAAGATGGCTATTGGCAGGTCAAGATTCGGCGCTCCAAGCTCGTCGAATCGGTCACCCAGGACATGGTCAACGAGGTGCTGTACGACGTCTGCAAAGCCATTGGTTTCCCGGCAAATGTGGCGCCGAACTCTCCCCATCCGATCAAGATCGGCACCCTGATCCGGCCTGTGCCCTGAACGGTTCCGACCTGGTTCCCTCAGGGCGTCCCACCCTGATGGCGCAGCAGCATTAGGCGCTCCCTCGGCAGGCTGAGAATCCAGGGCTGGGGATGGTCGCAAAGCTGTTGCCACTCGGGTCGACGCACCTCCACCTGGAGCGGGGCGTTGGAGCCGTCCCGGGCACCTACCGCGGCTACATAGGCACTCACCTGGAAGGGCCCCTCGCTGCACTTGATCAGCCGCACGGGCCAGTGCTCGTCTCCGCCGGGTTCGTTCCCCATGGGCTCGTCCCCCTGGAGGTCCTGGGCCCCCGCCGGACGGAGCTGCAGATGGTTGGCCCGCACCCCCACATGGGTGATGTCCTCCGGCAAGGGCTGAGTGAGGGTCAGCTCCAGCTGCCAGTCGCTCGCCCAGAGGCTGGTGGCCGAGCGAACTTGAACCTTGGAAAAATTCTTGCAGCCGCTCAGCCGCGCCACCACCAGCTCCTCAGGGTGGTCGAACACGTCGCGCCTGGGGCCGTGGGCCAGGATCCTGCCCTGATCGATCACCAGCAGCTCCTCGCAGAGGCGATAGGCCTCCTCCAGGTCGTGGGTTACCAGCAAGGCCGGCACCTGGCTGTCCTGCAGCAGGTCGGCCAGCTGCTGCTGCAACTGCCGGCGCAGGAAGGCGTCCTGGGCGGAGAACGGTTCATCGAGCAGCAGCAGATCGGGCTCGGTCGCCAGGGCCCGGCTCAGGGCGATCCGTTGCTGCTCCCCGCCCGAGAGGTCGGACGGATAGCAATCGGCCAGGGACAGCAGCCCCACCCGTAGGAGCTGGGCCCCAACCCGCTGCCACCGCTCCGGCGCCGGCAGGTGCTGGAGGCCGAAGCCCACGTTCTCGGCCACGGTGAGGTGGGGGAAGAGGGCATAGTTCTGAACCACCAGGCCCAGCCGCCGCTGCCGCAGCGGAACGTCGATGCCGCTGCGGTGATCGAACAGCACCCGGCCGTTCAGCTCGATCCTTCCGGCGTCGGGCCGCTCCAGCCCCGCCAGGGTCCGCAGCAGCTGGCTTTTGCCCGCCCCGGAGGCTCCGAGCACCGCCAGTCGGCGGCTGGAACTGGCCAGCTGCACCTGCAGGTCGAAGGCGCCGAGGCGGCGGCTCACCGCCAGCTGCAGGCGGAAGGGCCCCTCCCGCCGCCTTCGCTGGGGTACGGCGTCCCTGATGGCGGGCCGCCGGCGTGGGTGGGGAGCGGCGGGGCCGCGGGGGCGCCAGCTCCGGTGCTCCAGCCCTTGCATCAGCAGCAGGCTGATGGCGTTGAGTCCCAGCACCAGGGCGGTCCAGAACCAGGCCAATCCCAGATCGCCCGCCTCCACGGCCGCGTAGATCGCCAGGGGCAGGGTCTGGGTGCGGCCGGGGATATTGCCCGCCAGCATCAAGGTGGTGCCGAATTCCCCCAGGGCCCGGGCAAAACTCAGGCTCAGGCCCGCCACCAGGCCGGGGAGGGCCAGGGGCAGGGTGATCCTGTGCAGCACCCGCAGCTCGGAGGCCCCCAGGCTGCGGGCCACCTGGGGCAGGGAGGGATCCACCTGTTCGAGCGCCGCCAGGGCCGAGCGATACATCAGCGGAAAGGCCACCACCGCCGCACTCAGCACCGTGGCCGGCCAGCTGAAGACGATTTCGAGGCCAACGCGCTGCAGCAGCGCCCCGATGGGTCCGTTCTGGCCCAGCAGCTGCAGCAGCAGGAAGCCCACCACGGTGGGGGGCAGCACCAGGGGCGAAAGCAGCAGCAGATCCACGGCGGTGCGGCGCCGGCCCCGCCAGGAGCGCACCTGGTGGGCACAGAGGATCCCCAGGGGTGCGATGCAGGCCACCGCCAGGCCGGCGCTACGCAGGGACAGCCCCAGGGGCGACCAAGGGCTGACCAGCTCCCCCGCCGCGGCGCCGGCGGCCGCCAGGATCACGGTTTGGTCTCCTTCGGGGCTGGGGCCGCGGGTGGGGCGGGCGCCAGCAGGCCATGGCGGCGGAACTCCTCCTGGGCCTGGGGGGTGGTGAGGGCCTGCACCAAGGCCCTGGCCTCACGGGGCTGGCGGCTGCTGGCCACCACGGCGGCGAGGTAGGTGATCGGGGCGTGGCTTTGCGGCGGGGCCACGGCGCTGATGTGCAGGTTGGCGACGCTCAGGGCATCACTTGCATAGACGAGGCCGGCCTCCACCGCCCCCGTGGCGACGGCCTGGGCGACCGCCCGCACCGAACCCATCGGCACCAATTTGGGGCTCACCACGGCGCTGAGTTTGAAATAGGCCAGGGTCTGGCGGCCATAGTCCCCGGCGGGGACCGTGCTGTCTCCGATCCCGATTCGGCGGATGCGGTTGCTCCCGAGGCCCTGGAAGCTCAGGGAACGATTGGGTGATCGGGCCGGCACCACCAGCACAAGCCGGTTGCTGGCGATCGCGCGGCGGCTGCCAGCCAGGAGCAGCCCCTTCTCGGCAAGTTGGTGGATCGGCTGGTCACCGGCCGCGATGAACACATCCACCGGCGCCCCGCGTTCGATCTGCTGCTTCAGGCTGCCGGAGGAGCCGAGATTGAACTGCGGCGGCTGCCGCCGCTGCCGCTGCTGGGCCAGCAGCGGGGCGAGGGCCCGGAGCGGTTCCTGGAGGCTGCTGGCGGCCGACACCAGTAAAGGCCCGGGTGGGCGGGCGGCCTCCTGACCCGGGGGCGGTTGGCAGGCGGTCGCCAGCAGCAGGCCGGCGGTGATCGCTCCGGCCAGGGCCCGCCCAGGCAACTCCCTCACACCGCCAACTCCCTTCATCGACCGCTTCGAACCACCATTGTGCGGCGACGGCCATGGCGGCGCAGTCGCCCGCCGCCGCCCGCTGCCCCAGAGGCCCCTAAAGTCATTCCCCCCTGATTCCAGCCCCGTGACCTGGTTGCCCCGCCTCCCTGTGCCGGCTCGGCGCCGCCGCATCCCTGGGGCTGGTGCCACGGCCGTGCTGGCGGGCCTGCTGCTCGTTGCCACCGGCTTGCCGTTGGCCCCTGCCCAGGCCGCCCCGGGCCAGGCCGCCAGCAGCCAGGCCGGCGGCGGCTCAGACGGTGGCGGCTCGGTGTTCAGTGCCGCCGCCGTGCGGGCCCTGCTGGCCCGGGGGGATGCGGCCGCCGCCGCCGGCAATCTGGTGGAAGCTCGCCGGATCTACGACGAGGCCCGCGAGGCCAGCCGCCGGTTGCTGGGGTTCTACCGCGATTTGAGTGGAGCCTTCCGCGGCCTGGATGCCCGCATCCCCCGCGAGATGGACGAGAAAGGTCGGGAGGCCCTGGAGGGCTTGGTGCAGGCCAACATGCGCCTGGCCTCCTTGTTCCGCCGCCAGGGTCAGCCGGAGGTGGCCGTTCCCTTGCTGGTGGAGGTGGTCAAAACCATGACCCCCGCCACGGATGCCGGCCGCCGGGCCTACCAGCAGCTGGTGGACATCGGCTTTGCGTCCACCTCTTACACCGCTCCGGGAGCCAACTGATCCGCGCCGCTTCTAGATTTCCCATTCCCCCAACGGACTTCGCCCCGCCGCCGATGGTTCATCCGGATCAGGTCAAAGACGCCATCCGTCGGGCGCTGCCCGACTCCAGCGTGGAGGTGGAGGATCTCACCGGGGGTGGGGACCACCTGCAGGTGCGGGTGATCTCGGCGGCCTTTGAGGGGCTGAACAGGGTGAAGCAGCACCAGCTGGTGTACGGCGCCCTGCGCAGTGAACTGGCCAGCGAGGCGATTCACGCCCTGGCTGTGCAAACCTCCACTCCAACCTGACCCCTCCACCTCTCCCATGGACGCCTCCCTGCAGCAGCGGATCAAGGAGCTGATTGCCACCAGCCCTGTCTTTGTCTTCATGAAGGGCAATAAGTTGATGCCCCAGTGTGGATTTTCTAACAATGTCGTCCAGATCCTCCAGGCTCTGGGCGTGCCCTTTGAAACCTTCGATGTGCTTTCGGACATGGAGATCCGTCAGGGCATCAAGGAATTCTCCGACTGGCCCACCGTTCCCCAGGTGTATCTGAACGGCGAGTTCCTCGGGGGATCGGACATTTTGATCGAGCTGTACAACAGCGGCGAGCTCCGCGAAACCCTCACCGTCGCCCTGGCGTCCTGAGAGCAGCCGGGTTGAGACCGGGCCCCTTGAGCCCGGAACCTTGGCTTCGGAGGAGGGCCGGCCGGTTGACCAGCTCAGTTGCGGCCGCTCTCGTAGAGGGTGCGCAGGTCCCCGTTCGGGCCCACGAAACTGGAGGGGTCCAGGATCCAACGATCGACCAGCTCCTCCAGGCGACGCTGGGAGAGGTGATCCAGCACAGCGGTGCGCCGCAGGGCGTGCAGATAGCCATCCGCATACAGACGCAGCTCGGAGGGACCGTGGTAGCGATCGGCCAGGACCTGGCAGGCATCGCACAGGGACTGGAAATGGCGGATGGCGTCGGGATGTTGCAGGGTCGTCATGGCCGGAACTGGGGCCCGTTGTCCCATTCTGGCGCTTCGCGGCGTCCATGGCGTGACCGGACGGTTCGGTGTGTGGTCAGCGGGGGACGGTTTGGAAGGCATCGCCTGATACCTGAAGCCTGATGAAAAGTTCGTTAACCTCGCCTTCAACCACGTTTCTGTTGGGATCTCAACACCCCACGTCCTGTCTTCGTTTGTTCATCTTTCCCCCTCCCCAGAGGATTTTCTTTACCATCGCGGCGAATCCGACGCATCCGCCCTTCAACCCCGATCAAGACCATCAGCCTGGTTGCTTTCCCCGCCTCAGGTTGTCCGCCCCCGGAACGGCATGGCCCAACAAAAGCTGAGCGACAAGTTGACCGAGACCGGAACCCATCTGAGCCGCGTGCTGGTGGTTGATCCCCACGCCACCCTCCGGACGGTGCTAGCCCAGCGCCTGCGGCAGGACGGTCATCTGGCGGCGGCCGTGGCCACCGCCCGCGAAGCCCTCGACCTTTGCCATGACCAGTCGCCGGATCTGCTGGTGAGTGCGGAGCTGCTGGAAGAAACCTCCGCCCTGCGCTTGGCGGCCCAGCTCCATTGCCCGGTGATGGTGCTCACCGCCCGCTCCGGTTCCGAACCCGTGGTGGCGCTGCTGGATGCCGGCGCCGACGATGTGTTGCGCAAGCCCTTCGGCCTGGAGGAACTCGCCGCCCGCTGCCGCACCCTGCTGCGGCGCAGCGGCACGGGCCTGCAGGAGCGGGTGTGTGTGGGCCCGCTGGAGGTGCATCTGTTGTTGCGCCAGGTGACCCTGCGGGACCAGCCGGTGGAACTGAGCCCACGGGAATTTGCCCTGCTCTGTGCCTTGCTGATGCCTCCCGGAGTGGTGCGCAGTCGCCAGGAGCTGTTGCGCATGGCTTGGCCTCCCTTCAGTGGCGGTCCCCGTTCCGTGGACACCCAGGTGCTCACCCTGCGGCGCAAGCTGGAGCAGGCGGGGCTCGGCGAGGGCGGAGGGATTGAGACCATGCGGCAGCAGGGCTACCGCTTCAGCCTCGACACCCTGCCGGAGGCGGAGGCCGCCGTGGAGAGCCTCCCCCAAGCGGTGGTGGGCGCCAGCGTGTTGGCCACACCGGCCGCACCTCGCTGACGCCCCTTTAGCCCGCCTGCCCGGGGATCAAGACAATAGCCAGCAGTTCGGCCAGCAGCATCAGCCCACACAGCATGGCCAGCAGGCGATAGGTCCATGCCGGACTGATCCGACCAATGCCACTGACCTCACAACCGCTGTGGCTGGCGAAGCGCGCCAGGAAGTCGTCAAAGTGGGCCACCCGCTGGGGCAGTAACCAGGCCGCCCCCGTCGTGGCACTGCGGACGTAATACACCCGCCCCCCCTGGCTGGTGGCCACCGCCGTCAGGCCACTGATCTCACACCAACTCAGCTGCCAGCCGCGTCGCAGCCACCAACGGCACCAGCCGGGATGGCCCACCCGCAGGTCTGTGGCCGTCAGTTCCACCTGTTCGCTGGTGGCGGCCAGCACCAACCCCAGCCCCAGGGGCAGCGCCGCCAGGAGCAGGGGCCGTAACTCCTGGGGGGCCAGCACCGGCAAGGGCAGCACCAGGGCCAGATAGAGCGCCAGCAGGGTGAAGCGGATCAGGGGCGCCATGCCATAGGTGCGGGGCCCACTGTTCCGTTGGGGATTGGTGGAGAGGGATTCGGCCACGGCCCTCAGCGGTCCTCCGGGGAGCCGGGCAGGGGTTCGATCTGGGTGGGGGGCCGGTAACGGCCGGAGAACACCTCCTCTTCGCGGCCCTTCCAGAACTCCCCCAGCCGCATCAGGTCGGCATGGGCCTCCTGCAGGCTGGCCATGTAGTCCTGGGGATCCATGGTGTCCTTGGCCTCCCGCAGCTTGGCGATCCGCATCAGGTGCCAGATCCAGGGCTTGCCCATCTCGCCGCGGGCTTCGAAGTAACGGGCCAGGTCTTCGGAGGCGGGGAGGGGCTGGGGGGCCATCGCGTGACCTGGGCATCAAGTGCCTTCACCCTATGAAATGGGAAGGCAGGTCGGTGGCCGCCTGAGGGGCAGGAGGCCCCCCTGGGCGCGGCCCGCTGGGGATCAGGTCACCGTGAACAGCGAGGCAGTCATCGAGGCTGCCAATCCGGAGGGAAGAACGGCGAACACCGTGGTGCCGCCGGCCAGGGTGCCATTGCTGTCGTAGGTGAGGGTGCCGGTGCTGTTGTTGTAAAGAATGCAAGCCGAAGGCGTGGCGGCAGCACTCACCGCGAAGTCGGTGGCACTGAGGGGGCCCGTCGTGGCGAATCCCGTGAAGACGGCATTTTCCAGTTCGATGCGATCGTTCTGGGAGGGGGAGAAGTCGATCAGGAGATCCTTGTTGGTGGTGCTGTTGAGGGTGCTGTCAAACCGGTAGGTGTCTGCACCCGCCCCGCCGATGAGGGTGTCGTTACCGGCACCGCCACTGAGGGTGTCATCAAAACCGCTGCCGATCAGGGTGTTGGCACCGTTGTTCCCCTTGATCCGCAGGCCATTGGCGGCTGCGTTGGCGTTCACATGGAGGGCCGTGGTGGCCGTGATCACCGCGGCTGCCGCCGTACCGGTGCCGATGGTGACGCTGTCGAGGCCAACGTCGCCGGAGAAGACGGTGAGGGTCTGGCCGGCGGTGGTGGAGGCGAAACGCAGTTCGTCGTTGCCGCCGGCGTCAGCGATCTCGGCGGCGCTGTGATCAACGCTGGTGGTGATCAGGTAGAGGTCATCGCCGAGGCCGCCGGCCAGGGTGTCGAGGCCGCCGCCGCCGATGAGGGTGTCCGCGAAGCCACTGCCGGTGAGGCTGTTGGTGCCGGCATTGCCGGTGATTATGTCGATCAGCCCACACCTGAACCCTCCTATCATTTCCTCGGCGCCCAGGTGGTGACGCAGTACTTCAACTGCGATCAATCCGGAAGCGCCCAGGGGTTTAGCCCCAGGTCCGCCCCGATGCGGTGGGCGCAGGCGAAGCCGCTGAAGGCCACCGCATTCAGCCCCTGGCCGGGGAAGCAGGAATCGCCCACGCAGTAGAGGCCGGCGATCCCCGTGCGGTTGAAGGGCATCGGCAGCAGCCCCGGCAGGCGCAGGGCGGGGATGGGGCCGTAGCTGCCGGCAAAGCGGCCCAGGAAGCGGCGGTGGCTGCGGGGGGTGCCCACCTCCCGGTGGGTGATGGCCCCCGCCAGGCCGGGCAGGATCCCCTCTAGGCGCTTGATCAGGCGGTCGGCATCGGCGTGTTTCTTGGCGGCATAGGCCGAGGGCGCCAGGCCGTGCCAGGCCTCCATCGCCGAGGGGGTGAAGGTGTGCACGATGTGGTGACCGGCCGGGGCCAGGGAGGGATCCAGCAACGAGGGCATCGACACAAACACCGTGCCCTGCTCCGCTTCGATCTCCTCCCAGCGCTCCAGCAGCAGGTGGTGCACATGGGTGCCGCTGGGGATCACGTTGGCCCGCACCCCCAGATGGAGCGACAGGAAGGAGGGGGAGGGCTTGTAGCGGCGCCGCCAGGTGCGCTCGGCCGTCGGGCTGTCGGCTCCATCGATCAGGGCGGAAGGGTGGCTGACGCTGTTTCCAGGGCGATCCGGATCGCCAAAGGTGTCCCAGCGGGTGGCATTGCTCACCACCCGGCGGGCCCGGAGTTCCTCGCCGTTGGCCAGCTTCACCCCCACCGCCCTGCCGTTTTCAAGCAGCACCTTCACCACCCGGGCCCGGTAACGGATCGCGCCTCCGTGGCGCTCCAGGCCCTTCACCAGTTTTTGGGCGATCACCCCCACGCCCCCCTGGGGATAGTTGATGCCGCCGGCATGGCGATCGGAGAACACCATGCCCGCATTGATCATCGGGGTGCGATCGGCCGGCATCACGCTCCAGCAGAAGCACTCCATATCGATGAACTTGAGCAGGGCCGGATCCTTGATGTGGGCCCGCGCCACATCCCCCACGTTCACCGGCAGCCAGCGGGCTAGCCCCAGGCAGGCCAACGGTGCCCGCACGAACACCTTGGCCAGGTAGGCCGGGTCCTCCAGCGACAGCAGCGGCATGGCATCCAGACAGCGGAACACCTGCCAGCAACTGCCGTAGAAGGCCCGGATGCCCCGGGCCTCATGGGGAAACAGGGCCGTGAGCCGGGCCACGAAGCTGTCGTAGTTCCGATCCACGGCCACCGTCAGGCCGCCCGGCAGGTGATATTCGAGTTGGGCCGGGTCGGGGATGGTGGTGCACTGTTCCCCCACGTCGGCCAGGGCGCGGGTGAGCAGGTTGGTGTGGCCGTGCTCGCCAAACCCAAAGATCATCGACGCACCCACGTCGAAGGTGTAGCCGTTGCGCTGGAAGCTGCCGCCGCTGCCCCCCGGGATCAGGTAGCGCTCCAGCACCAGCACCTGCGCCCCCTTGGCCGCCAGCTGGCTGGCCGTTACCAGCCCGCCGATGCCGGCGCCGATCACGATCACATCCCAGGGCGCGGGGGCGGCAGGGGGAGCAGACAAAGCAGCGGTGGCCGTTGGTGCCGACCTTAGGAAGCCCAGGGCTGGCCCCGTTCCAGGGCCGGCATTGACGGCAGCCCGGCCGGCCGCGGTCGCCGCTCCAGCAGGCCGCCTGCCCCCAGTCTGGCCGCCAGTTCGCCGATGGTGTGGCCACTGCGGGGCTCGCGCCAGTCCGCGGCGATCTCCGCCAGGGGGGTGAGCACAAAGGGGCGCTCCAGCATGTGCGGATGGGGCACCGTCAGGATCGGCTCCTGCCGCTGCAGATCGCCGAACAGCAACAGATCCAGATCCAGCGTCCGCGGGCCCCAGCGCTCGCCCCGCACCCGGCCGAAGGCCCGCTCGATGCGGAGCAGCTCCTCCAACAGGGCCTCGGCCGCCAGGGTGGTGCGGATCAGGCAACAGCCGTTGAGATAGTCGGGCTGGGCGGGGCCGATCGCCAGGCTCCGATACCAACAGGAGCAGGCCAGCAGGTCGATCGCCGTGGCCGCCGCCAAGGCCTGCAGGGCCCCTTCGAGGGTGGCGAGGGAATCGCCCAGGTTGCTGCCCAGGCCGATGGCGGCCCTGGTGGCTGCGGTGGGGGTGGTCATGGATCCGCCTGCTGCTCCCGATTCCGGGTCATGGTGACGGCGATCTGGCCGCTGAACCCCGCCAGCGGCGGAGCCAGCTTCACCAGCTCAGAGCGGACCTGAAGCACCGAAGGGAAGGCCAGGGCCACCTCCAGAATCGCCGTGTTGAGGCGCTCCACCGTGCGGAACCGGGCCTGTTCCACCAGGCTTCGCACCGCGGCCACCACCTGGCCGTAGTCGAGGCTGCTGGTGAGGGTGTCATCGGCACCGCAGGGGGCCAGATCCAGCCAGAGGGTGAGGGTCACCTCAAACCATTGCCCCAGCACCTGTTCCTCGTCGAAGTAGCCGGTATAGCCGTAACAGCGCAACCCCCGGATCTCAATGGCATCCAGCGGCAGGGCCATGGGCATGGAGTTGGGGATGGACTTGGGGTTGGACTTGGGCATGGACTTGGGGATGGGCATCGGCAGATGGATGGGGTGCGGTTGTCGATCGTTGGAAGGGCGCCAGATCCGCCAGGGACCGGTCGCGGTAGGCGCCATAGCGCTGGCGCTTGTCGCGGATGCGCTCACCCAGCTCCGGCATCAGCCCGAAGTTGGGCGGCATCGGCTGGAACTGCTTGCTGGGGGCGGTGGCGATGAAGTGGGTCAGGGCGCCGATCATCGTGGTGACCGGCAACTGCAGGGGCTCCAGGCCCCGGGCCAGGCGGGCCGCGTTGGTGCCCGCCAACCAACCCCCCGCCACCGCCGCGGCGTAGCCCTCGGTGCCCGTGATCTGGCCCGCCGCCAGCAGGCGGGGCCGCTGGCGGAACTGCAGGCTGGCGTCCAGCAGTTGCGGCGCCTCCAGGAAGGTGTTGCGGTGCATCACGCCGTACCGCACGAACTCCGCCTTCTCCAGCCCGGGGATCAGCCGCAACACCCGCGACTGCTCCCCCCACTTGAGGTTGGTCTGGAACCCCACCAGATTCCAGAGGCGGCCGTCCCGGTCCTCCTGCCGCAGCTGCACCACGGCGTGGGCCCGCTGGGCCCGACGCACCTCCCGATCGTTGACATCCCCCCAGCGGGGATCCCAGAGCCCGATCGGCTTAAGGGGGCCATAGCGCATGGTGTCCTCCCCCCGCCGCGCCAGCTCCTCGATCGGCAGGCAGCCCTCGAAGAAGCTGGCGCTCTCCTGGTCAAAGTCCTTGAGCTCGGCCTGCTCCGCCGCCAGCAGCGCCGATCGGAAGGCCGCGTACTGCGGCTGATCCATCGGGCAGTTGATGTAATCGGCGTCGCCCTTGTCGTAGCGGCTGGCCCGAAAGGCCACGGTCAGGTCGATGGTGTCGCCGTCCACAATCGGACTGGCGGCATCGAAGAAGTGGCAGTCGGCCCGGCCGGTGAACTGCCGCAACTCCTCCGCCAGGCTGTCGCTGGTGAGGGGACCGGTGGCAAGCACGGTGATCTGTTCGGCGGGCGGCAAGGTCAGCTGTTCCCGCCGCTCCACCGTCACCAGGGGATGGTTCTCCAGGGCGGCCGTGAGGGCGGCGCTATAGCGGCCCCGATCCACCGCCAGGGCGCCGCCGGCGGGAACGGCATGGTGATCGGCGGTGCGGATCACCAGGGAGCCCAGCCGCCGTAATTCCTCCTGCAGGAGCCCCGCCGCCCGGTCCGGGGAGAGGGCACCGAAGCTGTTGCTGCACACCAGCTCGGCGAATTCACTGCTGTGATGGGCCGGCGAGCGTCGCACCGGACGCATCTCCACCAACCTCACCTGGAGGCCCGCCTCCGCGATTTGCCAAGCCGCCTCCGTGCCGGCCAGCCCAGCACCAATCACCCAGATCGGAGCTTGAGAGCCATCGGGCCTCAACCGATCAGAGCCTGGGATGGCGGGTTCGATGGACACGCTCGGCAACCGGCCTGACAGGGGCTCAGGTTAGGGAGTGGTCCACCGCCGTGGAATCAGGCGCGGGCCCGCTTGATCATCAGCTGCAACTGACCCACGGCGGCGCGGCCGATGTTGAAGCCAGCCCAGCCCACGGCCAGGAGGATCGGAGCAGCGACCAGCACTAGCCGAAGGTCCATGGCGAGGGAAATCAAGGTGCGGCGATCTTAAGGACCCAAGGGGCTGCGCCGCACCGTTGCTGGGCGGGTTGATCGATTTCGCAGCAATCGCCGTCGCCTCACCCTCCTCCCGTTCAGCCCCATTCAGCCCCGTTCGGCGTGGACCAGGGCCAGGGCGCGGTAGCGGCGGGCATGGGCCCGTTGGTCGGCGATCGCCTCCGCCGTCAGCTGGCGCTTCACCGTTGCCGGTGCCCCCATCACTAGGGCCCCGGCCGGCACATCCCGGGTGACCACGGCCCCGGCCGCCACCAGGGCCCCCGCCCCCACCGTCACCCCATTGAGAACGATGGCGCCGATGCCGATCAGGCAGCCGTCCTCCAAGGTGGCGCCGTGGACCACGGCCCGATGGCCCACCGTGACCTCCTCGCCGATCCACACCGGCTGGTCCGGGTCGCCATGCAGCACGGCCCCATCCTGCACATTGCTGTTGGCGCCGATCACGATCGCGCTCAGGTCCCCGCGAGCCACCGCCATGGGCCAGAGGCTGGCCCCGGCCCCCATCTGCACGTCGCCGATCACCACCGCCGACGCCGCCACCCAGGACTCCTGGTGCAGCTGGGGCTCGGGCCAGGGGGAACTCGCCATGGAAGCGGGGAACGCTGTCGGCATTGTGACGAGTTCCCGGGTCGGAGGCTTGGAGGCTGACCCCTTCAGGTGATACGTTCCCTTGGTCCAAGCCAATGGCTGGGAACGGGTCGCTAGCTCAGCGGTAGAGCACTCGGCTTTTAACCGATTGGTCCTGAGTTCGAATCTCAGGCGACCCATTTTTATCTAACCTTGCGGCAATGGGCTCGTCCATGGCGGCCCTGAGGTTTTCAAGCTTCCAATTCCATGGCGTTATGTACAACGTGGAAGAGACGAAGGACGGGGAAACGCCAGTTGAGTCAGTTCTCGGGGAACACGGTCAAAACAAGGCCAGGGGAGCAGCGTCGCTCCGACTCTGAGGATCAAGGCTCCGCCGGAACACGTGGCCACTCTCAACCTGGCCGCTGGATCGAGCCAAGGGAAGGCAGCGGTTGCGCCGCCCTTCCTTGGTGCTGTAGGGGGTGTTAGGTGCCCCTACAGCCCACGCCTGGCTCAGGCGTCTCCATCCCCAAGGTCAGCCGCGGCGCCAGCTTCGCCCTCCTCCCCATCATTCTCATCCTCCTCCTCGTCCTCGTCGTCCTCGTCCTCGTCGTCCTCGTCGTCCTCGTCGTCCTCGTCGATCTCGCCCAAGACTTCCTCAACAAGTTCCCTGGCGGCCTTGAGGCGAGCACTGTCAGCGGCCCAGACGGCGATGCTGATGGCATCAGGTTGCTCATCCTCCAGGAACTCCTCCAAGTTGAGAAGGTGGTGTTCCTCAACGAAGTTCAGAAGCACCAGGCTGAGTTGGAGAGCGTCTTCCGGGGTGATTTCGGCGGCCTCCATGGCGCTGAGCACCGTTTGGATGGCCGGGCTCTCGTCGACGTCGACGTGGTGGGATTCACTGGCGCTGGTCATGGACTGGGCGGAGAGGTCCCCCTCACCATGGGCGAGAGGGGGACCCGATCGCCGTCCTCAGCGATGCAGAGCCCCGTGTTTGTTGCATCACAGCCGCCCTGGGCCGCCACGCGGGTGAACCGGCTCCCTCTAGAAGCGATCGGTGTGGTGATGCACGACCCGCCACTCACCGGCCTCCTTGCGGAAGATCGTGGTGGCGCGAATGTCTAACGTGATCCCCTCCCCGGCCTTGGTCATGCCGTTGGTCCGCTCCATACAGGTCATGTAGCCCATCTCAGGGCTTTCCACGAATCGGCGCTCATCTGCCACCAAAGTGCCCTTAAATCCCATGGCCGATTCCCTATGAAATTGATCCATCACTGCCGCCCGTCCGATGGAGAGATTACCTGTAGGGCCGAGATGGCTGATGTCGTCCGTTTCCGACCAAATCCCATCATAGGCTGTGCGATCTCCCGCCAGCAGCTGGTTGCCAGCTGTGTAGAAGGCATCAGCAGCATCTTGTAGTGTGATGATCATGAAACCTCAAAAAGAGTGATGAAGTTTGTTCCGGGGCGACTCAATGTGGCCCTCTATGGCAAATTGTACGTGGGATGGTCCTGCTGTTCTGGAGACTAGAACGTCATTCCCCCCCCTACGAGAACCACGATGGACGGAGAATGGTGACCTTGCGCTATGCAGCAGATCGGCAACATCTGGCCAAGTTCCTTGACATCGCAACTCATTTCGGTCCACGGTGAGCGTTTCGAACCTGGAGGCTGTCAATCCTCTCCGTGATTACTACGGATGGCTTTTCGGGACGTCGCATTTGGTGCTGATATTTATTGTTGATTCCTTTTATTGTCTTCAGCGCGTCAGTTCTAGTCTTCTCGACCCCAATGGAGTTGTCGGCAGACCCGAGCCCCTTCTTGACGCCACCAGCGATAAGCGCCGGTGGGTGGATTTTCGTTGGTGCTCGTCCTGGTTGGTGGCCTTGTTGCCTCACCCACGGCTTACGCCAGCTGTTCCATCACCATCCATGGCTGGGCCTGGTGGTGGTGCTGGCTGGCGATGGCTGCAGTAACATCCTCTCGTCCAACTGGGCTCAGACTCCGCCAGCCTGCTGAGGAGATCCGGCCTTGAGGTGGCGGAGACGCTGGTCAAGGTCTTGGATCATTTCGAGGCCGAACATGGGTAATTCCTGAACGGCGAGCAGAAATTCCTCGCGATTCATCACCATCAGCTGGCTGTCGCTGAGGGCCGTGGCGGTGCCGAAGCGTTGATGGTCTGCGTCGATCAGGGCTCCCACGCCGAAGCTGCTGCCTGGGCCAAAGGATTCCCACTGGCTTCCATCGCCCCAGCTCACTTTCACCTCACCTTGCACCACTCCGTAAAGACAGTCCCCACGATCTCCATCCTTGAAAATCACATCGCCGCTGGCGAAGCTCAGAAGGTCGCGCCCTTTAGCCAGGGTGCGCATCGTTTGTAGCTCTAAAGATGGATTTGCCATGGCCTGCTGAAGAGGAGCCTAAAAGGGGTGGACCAAGCAGCAATGACCAGTTGCGTGCCAGTTACATCATTGGCTTTCAAGGTTAAGCCTTGGTTAGCACTTCGCGATGTGATGATAAATCTTAAGCATCCTTAGCTAACAGAGGTTGGGAGCCTGCTGGCCATGGTCGGCGGTTATACAAGCTTGACGGCAACCGGCGATCGACGGCTTGGCATGGGGGCCCCAGGCGATGGCGCCCCTGGAGGAGGTGGCTTGGCGTGTTGGGGTCTCGACACAGAGGCAGGTCGATGTGTCCAGCCCGACAAGCCATTCGTTGAGTTCTCGTTTTAAATGTGATCGTTGCTGGCCCTTTAAGGAACCATGGCTGACACCTACACCATCACACTTGAAGACGGTAAAACATTTACCTGTTCTTCCGACACCTACATTCTTGATGCAGCCGAGGAGCAGGGTTTCGACCTTCCTTACTCCTGTCGTGCCGGGGCCTGCAGCACTTGTGCCGGCAAAGTTTTGAGCGGCAGTGTGGATCAATCCGACCAAAGCTTCCTCGACGACGATCAAATTGCTGCTGGTTTCGCTTTACTTTGTGTGAGCTACCCTACAAGCGATTGCACCATCAAGCCGGGTGTGGAGGATGATCTTTGAGGGTCAGATGGCAGTTGACGTTGCCTTTGATCATTCCTTTCGCGCACGGCTTGGAATGAGCCGGCGACGGCACGCCATCCCTTGATTTCTCCTGTTCTGGTCTGTGGTCTTGGGGCCCTCGGACAGGCCTGTTTACAGCGTCTTCTGGCCTTTGAGCTCCCTCTCCACGGCCTCGACCTGCGTCAGCCCAACTGGCGAGATCCACTCCTTAACGCTCGACTGTCGGGAGTCCTCACGCTTGGTGACATGCGCCTAGCCCACGTTTTGCGCCAGGCGGGCGCGGAGCGTGCGAGTGCCGTGCTTTTGCTCAGTTCCGACAGCACGGTCAATTTTGAGGCCGCACTTCAGGTACGTCTCCTGAATCCCACTGCGGAGATCGTGGTGCGTTCCAGCAGTCGCCTCGCCGATTTGGGTGCTCTACTGGAGCAACGCCTCCCCGGGGTGGCGGTGGTGGATCCCATGCTCCTTTGTGCGGAGGCAATCACCACGGCCCTGCGACCCGCCTCGATGCAGGCCAGCGTGGAGGTGGATGGTGAGATTATTCAGCTCCATGAAGGCCCTATTCAGGACCCTCGCCACCAGAAGCAGGTGTGGCTTCCCGAGGCCCCGTCGGGTTCCTCGCCGGTATGGCTGACGGCCCGGTCTCCGCTCTCCAACCGGGAACTCTCGGCCCCAGGCCTAGCCCGTCGCCATCGCGCCCTGTCCTGGCTGCGGAGCAGGGTCCAACAGCTTCGCGTCTGGTTGCGTGCGCGGACGCCGCTCCAGCGGTGGGCCTTCATCGTGCTGATCCTGCTGGTGCTGGTTGGCGTACGGATCTTCTCTCGCAAGGAGGGCTGGAAGCAGGGGGTTTTTGTCACCCTCGCCCTGCTCAAAGGGGAGTACGTCGACCCGGTGAACCTCCTCCTCACCGACATCACCGGGATGGAGGAGGTGAGCGGTTGGCTGATTGGTGGCACGCTCCTCTATTCCCTGGTTGGCACACTGCTCACCTCGGCGCTGGTGGCCGTGATCCTGGAGCGCTTGCTGCGGGAACGCCTTGGCATGGAACGGATCCGACTGCCCCGGCGGGGCCCTGCCCCGGTGCTCTTGGTGGAGGGATCCGCGCTGGCCCAGCGCATCGCCCAGCGGCTCCGGCGTCACGATCAACTGGTGGTGACGGTCGAGTCGGGGGGCAGCAATGGCTCCCAGGATAAGGGAATCGTTCAATTTGCACACCTGGAGGAGGCGCTCCAGGCGCTTGAGGGTCGGCCCGTTTCCGCCGTCGGCCTCCTCTCCACCGATCTCCTGGCCAACCTGGAAGTCGCCATGGCGTTGCAACAACGCTGGCCTGACGCGGGCGTTGCGGTTCTGGCCCATTCCTTTGGGGCCGCGGATCCCCTAGGGGCGTTGTTGGGGGGACTGGCGGTGATTTCAGCCGTCGACCTGGTCGCCGATGCGGTGGTGGCGACCGCCTTTGGAGAGAGGGTGGAGGGGGTGTTGCAGCTGCAGGGCTCCCACCTGCTGGTCGTGCGTTTCCGCCTTCATAGGGGGGATCAACTCTGCGGTCTGAATGTTTGCCGGCTTGAGCATGGCTATGGCGTGACGGGCGTGTCCCTGCGCCGCCCCCGCCATCGCGAGCCCATCCTTTTGCCGCCGCCCGATCTGGTGCTGGCCGCCGGGGACCAGCTGGTGGTGCTGGCAACGGCGGCCAGCCTGCGCAGCATCGAACTCGGCAACGCACTGCCCCCCCGCTTTCGGCTTCGGATTCGACTTCCGGGGGCAGCCTCTCCCGAGCGTCGCTTCCAGGCGCAGCGAAGCTTGGCGCGTTGGATCGGCTGCCTCCCCGGGGAGGTGGTCCAGCTCCTCGATGGGGAGGCTCATCTCACACCCCCGTTGGATCGCGAAATCCGCGACCTGCTGGTGGAAGACTTACGTCGTCAGGGTGTGGAATGCAGCCCGGAGTAAGAGGAGAGGCGGCCTTTGCTGGGCCCCTGGAGGATTTCCCCTTCGAGGCACCGGGTGCGACGGTCAACGGACTGGCCGGGGGATTTCCTCCACTTGGAGTCCATTGAGATCGTCAGCTTGCAGGCCCTGCGGGGGTGGCATCTGAATTTCTGGGCCACGGAATTTTTTCGGCGTCCATTGTCATTTCATCCGGAATTGCTCTGGCCCTCACAACGAAGCGCTGCCGCATGGGTTCGAAGGCTTCTCGTATAGTCCACTGATCGGAGTAATTAAGCGGAATCCAGCTAGGAATAACTAGCCTCCACCCTCTCGCAGGAGATCTACGCGCTGGCCTCAAGTTCCTGTGCCAGCGCATGGGCTGGGGCGGTGACTGCCAGGAAAGATGACGCCCTCTGCCGCCGTTCAGGCGGCCATCACCAACGTAGCCGCAGTGACGCCATTTTCTGCTGGCGGCGGATTGATCCAGACCACCTCAGGCAGACGCCA
>Ga0114981_10000686_pt1 | contig 21994 bp, 17 predicted proteins | sample S_140806_MF_Meta_FD_87028 | JGI IMG/M metagenome (GOLD analysis project Ga0114981, IMG submission 87028) | Freshwater microbial communities from Lake Simoncouche, Canada to study carbon cycling - S_140806_MF_MetaG | ecosystem: Environmental > Aquatic > Freshwater > Lake | place: Lake...
GTCGAGCGTCTTGCCAAGGCGGTGAATCGACTACGGGAAGGTGCGGTGGGGCCTTTGTTGGGCGTCGGTATCGGCTCGCCAGGCTTTGTGGATCCTCAAAAAGGGCAGGTATTGTATTCTCAGTTTCAGCCGGATTGGAAAGAGGTGCCGCTCGCTGATTTACTGGCCGAGCAGCTGAAGGCGCGGGTGCTGGTGGAGAACAATCTCCACGTCATCACCCTGGCTGAGCGATGGTTTGGGGAAGGTCGTGAGGAGCAGGATTTTGTCATTGTTCGTGCTCGGCAGGGCTTTGGCCTTGGTGTGGTGAAGATGGGCCGCCTGCTCTCGGGGGCGCATCATGCCACCGGTGAGATCGGCATGCTGCCATGGCCTTTGGAAGGCGGCACGCGGCAGATTCATCAGGCTCTTTCCGCCTCGCGTGTCTGGCGTGATCTATCGGGCAGCTCAGAAGAGCCACCGGAGGATCTGCGCGAGGCTCTCGGAAAGCTGGCTGATAAAGGGGGCAGTGATTGGGAGGCGGTGGTGACGGACTACGCTCGTGTGCTGGGGCTGGTGCAGCTCATGCTGGATGCGCGGGTGTTTTTCCTCCATGGGCCACTCACGGCGCTGGGGACGCGATTCTGTGAGGCGGTGATGGCTCGCAGCCTCGACTGCATCCCGGCGCTCAAACATTCGCCGCTGCTGCTCAGACCCACCCAGCTCGGTCGCGAGGCCGGGGCGCTCGGGGCGGCGAGTTTGGCGATGGAGGCGTGGGATCCCGGCGAGGCAGAAAATGCTTAGAGCGAGTCGTTGTGAGCCTGGGTGAGCTCCCAGTCCCAAGGCCAGAAGCCCGTTTTGCGCCAATGAAGCAGCCAGGGCGTTTGAAGTCGGTTCGCTCGCTCTCGCACAGCGATGGCGAAGGAACTGCCGAGGCCGATGACTTTGATGCGCTGGGTAGAGACGCCGAGCTTGGGCGATGCCTGCACGGTGGGTTCTTGGGCTTCGATATCGAGCGTGACAAAGCCACCGAGGGCCTTTTGAAGCTCCGGCATGGCGGTTTGAGCGTTCAGGCCCTGAGGGCCGACAAAATCAGGGGCGAGCATGAGAGAGACTTTTTCCCAATCATGCTCCTCCAAAGCCTCAATGAAGGTCTCCTGCGCGGCGAGGATCTGCCGTTCGGCAGAGCGCAAAAACAACCACCAGAGGCCGTAGCAGGTGATGAGAGCGGCGAGTAGAAAAAGGACGCGTCGGAGCATGGCCGATGGCAACATGTTCTGCGCTGGCTGTCCATGGTAAAAGTCCGTCCGCCCATGGCGAGAGGCGCAGGCATTGAGTCACATGAACAACTCGTTTCCAACGGAGCGTGTGAGTAGTATCCGCCTGCATGTCGGCATTCCGCCTCATCGTCTTTCTTTGGTTAGCCCTTCATCTGATGGGCGCGGAGCCGATTGGCTCGATCCGCGACATTCGCAGAATGGTGCCAGACAAGGCGCGGGAGCATCCACCGGTGAAAATCGAGGCGGTGACCACTTTCTACCATCCCGACTGGGGTGTGTTGTTTGTTCACGACGGCACCGAGGGCATCTGCGTGGGCGTTCCCGAGGAAAAGCGGCCCGCAAAGCCCTTTGCGATTGGTGCTCGGCTGCAAGTGAGCGAAGGCGGTGGAGCAATTCCGCCTTCGCCGGCCGGATGTGGTGCTCATGGATTACGATCTGCCGGATCAAAACGGCGTGCAGACGGTGTCCATCATCCGCAACGAGTTTCTCGATGCCCGCGTGCTCATGCTCACCATCCTCGATGGCGAGGAGGACATCTACCGCGCCGTCAGCGCCGGTGCCCGTGGCTATCTCACCAAGTCCTGCGAGTGCGAGGAGGTGCTCGATGCCATCCGCACCATCGCCGGAGGTAAAGGCTACTTTCCCGCCGCCATCAATGCGAAGCTCAAAGCCCGCGAAAAAACGCAAGCCGCTCACGGAGCGTGATGGAGATCCTCCGTCTGCTCGTCCGCGGCCAGAGCACGAAAGAGATCGTGGGTCTCATGAAGCTGAGCATGGGCACCATCCGCCTGCACATCAGCATCATTTTGGAGAAGCTGGATGCCTTTGACCGCACCAATGCCGTGGCCATCGCCATCGAGCGAGGGATCGTTAGGGTAGGGGAGTGATCAGCGAGCCTGCTCGTAGGCATGCGCGGCACGGAGCACCGTGACCTCATCGAGCGGCTTGCCGATGATTTGCAGGCCGACTGGGAGTTTCACGCCATCGACTTCCACATCACCGCAGGGCACGCTGATGCCGGGAAGGCCCGCGAGATTCACCGGGATGGTGAAAACGTCTTCGAGATAAGCGGCGAGGGGATTGTCCTTCAACTCGCCGAGCTTGTGTGCCGGGGCGGGGCTGGTGGGTGAGATGATGACATCGACCTTCGAGAAGGCCTCGGTGAAGTCGTTGCGGATGAGCGTGCGGGCTTTTTGAGCACGCAGGTAATAGGCATCGTAGTAGCCGCTGCTGAGCATGTAGGTGCCGAGAAGGATGCGGCGCTTCACCTCGGGGCCGAAACCTTCGGAGCGGCTCTTCAAATAGTGCTCCATGAGGTCGGTGGCGCTGCTGCTGCGGTGGCCGTAACGCACGCCGTCAAAGCGGGCGAGGTTCGCGGAGGCCTCGGCGGGGGCGAGGACGTAGTAAGTGGCCACGCCGAGCTCCGTGTGTGGCAGGGAAATCTGCTCGATGATAGCTCCAAGGCTTTCGAGCTTCTTGATGGCGGCATCGACAGCGGCGGAGACGCCGGCGTGCGTGCCGTCGATGAAGTATTCCTTCGGCAGACCGACTCGGAGGCCTTTGATGTCCTTGCCGATGCCGGCGGTGAAGTCAGGCACTTCGACATCGAGGGAGGTGGAATCGCGGCCGTCTTTGCCGCAAAGATGGTTCAGCAGCAAAGCGGCATCTTCGACGGTCTTCGTGATGGGGCCGATCTGATCGAGCGAGGAGGCGAAGGCCACCAAGCCGAAGCGTGACACACGGCCATAAGTCGGCTTCAAGCCCACGCAGCCGCAAAGAGCGGCGGGCTGACGGATCGAGCCGCCCGTATCGCTGCCTAGCGCGGCGATGGCGATGTCTCCGGCGACGGCGGCGGCACTGCCACCGCTGGAACCGCCAGGCACGCGGCTGGCATCGCAAGGATTGCGGGTAATGCCAAGCGCGGAGTTTTCCGTGCTCGAACCCATGGCAAATTCATCCATGTTCAAGCGGCCAAAGGGCAAGGCACCGCCCTGGCGGAGTTTTTGGATGGCTCCTGCGTCGTAAGGCGCGGTGTAGTTCTCTGCGAGGATCTTGGAGGCGCAGGTGCAGGGCTGGCCGGTGACGTTCATGTTGTCCTTGATGCCAATCGGGATGCCACCGAGCGGCAGGGACTTGTCGGCGGCATCGGCTTCCTTCAGCGCGGTCTCCGTGTCGAAGCTGAGGTAGGCTCCGAGTTCGCCGTTGCGGCTCTCGATGGCCTTGGCGATATCCTGCACGATGTCACGCGGTGTGATTTCCCCGGCGGTGAGGCGCTGGCGAAGCTGGGCGATGGTCGAAGTGGCGAGAGACATGAGTTATTCGATGACTTTGGGGATTTGGAACTGATCGCCGGCGCGTTTGGGCGCGTTTGAGAGGCATTGTTCCTGGGTGAAGCCGGGGCGTTCTTCATCCACGCGGAGCACATCAAAGACCGGCATCGCATGTGCGGTGGGCTCCACATCGCCAAGATCGTGGGCGGTGAGCGTGTCGATGTAGGCGAGGACGCCGTTGAGCTGCTTTTCGTAGTGCGCAGCTTCCTCCGTCGTGAGCGAGAGACGGGAGAGCTTGGCGACTTTTTGGATGTCAATATCGGCGGCGGGCATGGCGGGCGCTGAGATGGCAGCGGGGCGGTGTTTTTGCAAAAAGAAAAGGCGCAGGCCGTGACAGCCTGCGCCTTTTGGAAATCATCGGAGGGTTGTTACCAGCCCTGACTACGCGAGTAGGTCGTCTGAGTCATCTGGCCGAAGTCCTGTGGGAACTCGGTGTAACCCCACCAGTTGTCCACATACTCCTTGCGGTAGAAAGGCGGGCGGTAGGTCAGCTTCCAGGAAGGGAAGGGGAAGGTCAGGATTTCATAGGCACCAGTGACGAGGCGGACCACGCTGCGCTTGGAGCCTTCGATGGCGGCATCGGAGATGGCGGCGAGAGGGCCAGACTCAGCATTCGTGTAACGCCAGCGGGTGGCGTATTCCATGGGGCTGAAGACCATGTTGCCGAGGCCGCGGCTGAGCTTGCGGCTCCAGTTATAATGATGTCCCGGAGGCGACTGGATGTCCGCAGAGGCGGAGCCGACGAGGGAGAAGGCGGCGAGGGCGATGAGTACGAATCGGTTTTTCATGGAACTAGTTTGTTTAACTAAATTTACCGTGGTTTGGCAACAACGATTATCAGGAAAGTGAGTCGGCGGCGGGCGTGGATGTGGCCGGCATGTTCAAAACCTCGTCGCAGAAGGTCTCAAAGCGCTCGCCAAAGGTTTGATGGGAATACCGCCAAGCTTGGCGGACGGCGGGTTGTTTGGCCCAGTATTTGAAGAGTTCCATCCAGCCGCGGTGATCCTCGTGGCCGGCGGCGTGATGCAGATCGAGATCCAGGTAAACGTTTTCCATGAGTTGGAGCAGCTCCTGGCAGAGGTAGGCGGCCTTGCGGGCGGGTTCCGGGGCAAGGGCGAGGGGGGCGGCCAGAACTTGCTCAGTTTTGGCATCCACCGGAAGTCCGCAGCAAATGTTATGCAATAGACTCCATTTTGGCATGATCACGGTGTCGAAGTCTGCCAGAGCCGGGTCTTTTTGGGTCTCCCGCCAGATGGCGGTGAGCTGGACGGAATGATTGATAAAGCTGGCGGAGGAGACTCGGGCAGGCGGGCTCCAGTATTGATGCAGGCGGCTGAGCCACTGCATCGAGGTCTCTTTTTTAGTCTGATGGAGGTGCGGGATGGGGTGGAAGGTTTTTTTGGCGATTTGCCTACCGAGCTCGCGGTAGCTTTCAAATTGCGATTCGCTGAAGAACTGGTCCCCAGTGCTCTCGTGGGGGAAAGTGAGGTTTTCCCCACGGAATTGACGCACGGCGAGGCTCTCGTCTCCGGTTATGGAGGCCTTCAGGTAGATGAGCTTCCCGCTTTCGCCATTTGCATAGGTGATGGTGCCAAAGGCCCCGTGGGAGCGGCTGAGACCCGCGGCAGGATCTGGCACGATGTCACGCGTTTCGATGTCGATCTTGGCACCGAAGTCCACCTGGCAGCGGCGGATGGCAGTGCCGAGGGCTTGGAAATTGTAGCTGGGATCGCATTCGCCATCTCCCACGATGATGACTTTGCACCTGCGGCGGACGAGTTCGTAGAGACCGAGGTTTTCGAAGTGGCCACCATCAGAGAGGTAAATGAATCTTTGTTTCAAGCTGGCAGAGCCGGTGAGTTCGTTGATGAGGCAGCCGAGAAAGCCATACCAGCGGTTTGGACGTTCGTGGCCGGCCTTCTTTTTGCCCGGATGCGGCGCCCACCAGCCGAGGCGGGCATTGAAGATGGTGAGCATGAAGGCCACCAGCGGGGAGGTATGGTAGCCACTATTCGGGCTGGCGGCGGCTCCAGAGACCGAAAGCGCATGCCCGAGGGTCCATCCGCCGCCGTAACGCTCCGTTTTACAGTAGGCGCGGTGGGTAACATGCTCTTCCTTGGATTCACGCATGGCCTCCGGCATGGAGTAGCGGGCAAAATTGAAGCCAGCATGCAGCGGAGTGAGGATAAAGGATTCTGCGCTGCGGTCCTGCACGTCCATTCCAGCACTGGCGCCGGTGTTCGCAGCGGTGTTGATGATGTGGTAAGGGCCGGGATAGCCTGCTTCATCCGCCTTCGCACCTGCGAAATCCTTGAGTTTCATGTCATCATCGAAATCAAAGCCGGTGGCTCCGTGAGGATAGCGTTCTCCCTCTTTCATCTCATGTGCGCGGCTGGCACCCAGGTAGCAGCGCACGAGACGATTGCGGTAAAATGGGTTCATGGAAAACTGGTTGATGTCTACCCGCCAAATGAGCAGCAGCGCGGCGAGGCCTGAAACGCCCGTCACGGCCAACCAGACTGACTCGAAGCCCTCCCCATGGAAAAAATATTCCAGCACGAAGCCGCCGATGCCGTGAGGGATGTTTTGGTGGCAATCCTTCAACACATATAAAAAAGCCTCCCGCACCAGCCAGCTGAGAGAAAGCAGCAGACCTGCCAATAGCAGCAGTGGCAGAAGGCTAAGTAATTTTTTTTTCACGCCGCCTTCTGCGGGGCTGCCGTTTGTAGATTCACTATGGCCCATGACCACTGCTCCGATGGATCCAGCCACCCAGCCACCGACGATGGTGGAGCGAAGCCAATTGGACACCTCGCCGGAGAATAAATAATCCACCCACACCGGCCCAGCCACTGCTACCGCCAGCACCAGCCCGCTGAGCAGCAGTGCCATGACCAGCCAAGCTCCCGCCCGTGCCAGCCACTCCATAGCTACTTCCCAAGCATGCCCTCCCAGCAGGCCCGTAGCCACAATCATAACTAAGCCATAGCCTCCCAGTAGCAGCGGCACCGTCACCACACTGCTCCAGGCGATCGCCCCTGCCGTATAGTAGTCGGTCAGCACGGGGGCATCAAAGCTGGACTCCAGATGGGCGCTGCCGATGGCGTGAAAAACCTTCGCCAGCAGCCAGATCACTGCCATGACCGCTGCGGCAAGTGCCGGAAAACAGGCCAGATGGATCAGTGCCTCCCGCATCACTCGCCCCCATTTCTTTTCCGGCGGGAATTGGTAACGTCGTGCCATTCCCATCATAATGCTGCTGGAGAGAGCCAGCAGCCCAGCAAAGATCTGGCAGGGAGTATCCGCCCACACGCTTTTTTGACCATCCGCGAACCCCGCAAAGATCTGCGCTCCACCGCAGACCGAGGCGATGGCTAGGCATCCCGTGATGACCACAGCAGGCATGCCGGCCCCGGCTTTGATCTGCTCCTGCTTATTTCCCTTCAACACCTTCCTCAACTCACACAAACCGCATGCTGACGCCGTCGCGACACAAAGGATCTGCACGATGGTCATGCCAAACCAAAGGAGCGAGTATGGGCTGCCATCCCGCACCAGCCATTGAAAAACCAGCGGTGCGGCCTGGAAGAACGAAATGAGGAAAAACAGCGCCATGAATACCGTTAGTTGCATCAGCAGCGTGTTCCGCGTCCAGATCGAGATCATCGTCCAGAGATCCCCACTGGTGATTCCAGCCTCAGGCGCTAGATAGCGGGCATGCTGGCGCAGGTGCCGCAGCATCGGGGAGCCGAGTCCAGGGGACTCGTCCTCGATGAGAAAGCGGTCACCTTTGAGCAGTTCGGCCGCTACCTCGTTTTTCGCTTTTGCTGCCGCAGCCAGCCGATGCCGTGTGGCGCAGAACCACGAGCCGATGTAGCCACCGCCGGAGACCGTGGAGAGGTAATCCACCTGTTTGAGGACGCCCGTCTCCTGCAAGCCCTGGAGGATGCCCAGGTTCAGCGTGGCACTGCGGATGCCGCCGCCAGAAAAGCATAGGCCCATATGATTTTCATTCTCTTCGGGCTGCTGAGCTTGACCGGAAAAGCGCACATTCCGCTGCCTCTCCACCTCGGTCCGCTCCTGTTTGACAACTTCTGCGGCTGTCAAAATCTTAGATGGATTTGTCGTGCTCATGCCCAAGAGCCTACAAAATATACCGGCCAAAAGGGAAGTTTTATTTTTGAAAAGGCGGGTCCTTTCACCCCTACTTGAAACCATCCCTTGCCACAGCCCTCCCAGCGTCTAATCTCACCTCCCCATGAATCCAGAGGTGCAAAATCTTGTGGCAGCCGGCAAGCTCTCCGGCGCAGATGCAGAAAAAATCTCCAAGCTCGAACCCGGCACCGCCGTCCAGCATAAAAGCTGGGGCATCGGTCGCATCACCGAATGGGATCTCCTCGGAGATCGTATCGGCATCGACTTCGAAGGCAAACTAGGCCACACCATGAAGCTCGGCTTCGCGGCGAACTCCCTGGAAATCCTCCCAAGTGATAGTATTCTCGCCCGCCGCCTCAGCGATCTCGATGGCCTCAAAGCCCTCGCCAAAGACAACGCTCCCGCTCTCGTCGAGCTGGCTCTCAAAAGCAGCGGCAACACTCTCTCACTCGACGGCCTCGAAATTCTCCTGAAGGGCAAAATCATCCCCGAGGCTGAATACAAGCGCTGGTGGGAGACCGCCAAAAAGGCCCTCAAAGCCCACCGCCACGTCGTCGTCCCGGCCAAACGAGCCGAAAAGCTCATCCTCCGCGATCAGACGGAAAAGCCCGGCACCGTCATGGTGAAGAGCTTCCTTGCCGTCCGCGATCTCAAGGGCAAGCTCGCCGCCCTCGCCAGCATCCAAAAAGACCTCGACCTCTTCGAAGACGCCAAAACCGAGCTCGTCCCCATCTTCCAGGACATCACCGATACCGTCCGCAAGAGCTACAAACTCCAGCTCAAGGAAAGCGTCCAGCTGCTCCTCGCCCGTGATGAGCTTATCGAAAACCTCGGCACCACCGCCCCGCTCGGCAGCTTGAAGCTTGCCGATCTCGTCTCCGAGACCCGCGCTATTTTGGCCGATTCCATCAAGACGCTCGCCTCCGCCGCACTGGCTCGCGTTTACCGCGCCTTCCCCACCGCCTTCCCGGATCGTGCTTGGGTGCCTGAAATCCTCCAGCAGCTCACCCGCACCGGCGGCAAGGCCGTCGCTGAGATCGCCATCGTCCTCAACGACAACGACGAGCTCGATGTCCTCGCCGATGCCCTCAAAAAGTGCCTCCGCAATCGCAACCTCAGCGCCGATCTCCTCATCTGGATGGCCCGCGAGCGCAAAGGCCTCGCCGAATCCTGCTTCGATATCGACCTCGGCCACGCCATCCTCGATGTCATCGACTACGATCAGATGGAAGGCGGCCCCAAGCGCACCGGACGCCTCCAGAGTCTCCTCTCCGAAGATTCTGGCCTGCTCGGCGAAATGGTCGCCGATGCCGAGGAAGAGGACATCCGCCTTCTCGCCAAACGCATCCTTGGCAGCTCTGCCTTTGATGACCTCACCAGCCGCTCCCTCATGGCTCGCATCATCAAATCGCGCCCTGAAATGGAAGCCATGATGGCTGAAAATGCCACCGCCCGCCAGGATGACCGCCTCATCGTCTCCTGGGAATCCCTTGAGCGCAAAAAGAAGGAACTCGAAGACCTCGTGAACGTCCAGATTCCTGAAAACAAGAAGGAAATCCAGATCGCCCGTGCCGAAGGTGACCTTCGCGAAAACGGTGGTTACAAAGCCGCCCGTGATCAGCAGGCCGTCCTCCTCCGAATGCAGGGCAAATGTGAACGTGAGATCCGTCACGCTCACGGCACCGATTTCGCCGGCACTCCCAACGACAAAGTCGGCATCGGCACTGTCGTCGAACTCACCGATCTCGCCGATGGCACCACCGAAAGCCTCAGCATCCTCGGCGCCTGGGACGGTGATACTGAGAAAAACATCATCTCCTATCTCTCCGAGAAGGCTAAAGCCCTCATCGGGCACGTCCCCGGAGACGAGATCGATCTTCCTGGCGATGAAGCCCACAGCACCCGTCGCGTCCGCGTCGGAGCCATCCGCAGTTTCAATTAAATCACTGCTGCTGGCCCGCTCACTGCTTGCTCAACACCTGATTCATGAATCTTGATTCCTGATTCATGCTCTCAGCTCTCCGAATCAGGAATCAGAAATCCCCAATCTAAAATTCAAAGATGCCCGTCGCCACTCCCGCTCAATACCGTGCCATGCTCGATGCCGCCCAGAAGGGTGGTTATGCCTATCCCGCCATCAACGTCACCTCCCTGCCAACCATCAATGGAGCCTTGAAGGCCTTCGCCGAGAGCAAATCCGACGGCATCATCCAGGTTTCCACCGGCGGTGGTGAGTTCGCCTCCGGCACCTCCGTCAAAGACATGGCCCTCGGAGCCATCGTCCTCGCTGAGGCCGTCCACATCCTCGCGGAGCGTTACAACGTCCTCGTCGCCCTCCACACCGATCACTGCCATCCCAAGAACGTCGAGAAGTTTTTGAAGCCCCTCCTCGCCGCCACCAAGGCACGTCGTGAAGCTGGCAAAGGTAATCTCTTTAACTCCCACATGTTCGACGGCTCCGAGCTCAGCCTCGAAGAGAACATCAAAGTCTCCAAGGAACTCCTTAAAGAGTGCGCCGCGCTCGACATCATCCTCGAAGTCGAGGCCGGCGTCGTCGGCGGTGAGGAAGACGGTCACGACACTTCCGGCGTCGCCAATGACAAGCTCTACACCACCCCGGAAGACATGGTCGCCGTCTATGAAGCCCTCAACGGCATCGGCCGTTTCATGTTCGCCGCCACCTTTGGCAACGTCCACGGCTCCTACAAGCCCGGCGCCGTCAAACTCAAGCCCACCATCCTCAAGGACGGCCAGGCCGCCGTCACCGCCAAATACGGCGCTGCCGCGGAGATGGACCTCGTCTTCCACGGCGGCTCCGGCACCCCGCTCGAAGAAATTCGCGAGACCCTCGGCTACGGCGTCATCAAGATGAACATCGACACCGATACTCAATACGCCTTCACCCGTCCCATCGTCACCCACATGATGAAAAACTTCGACGGCGTCCTCAAGATCGACGGCGAGATCGGTGACAAAAAAGCCTACGATCCCCGTGCCTATCTGAAGAAGGGCGAGCAAGGCCTCTGCGACCGCATGAAGGAAGCCTGCAACGACCTCCTCAGCACCGGCCACACCATCTTCGGCACCGTCTGATCCCCTCCGTAGAGCGGACTTTCCAGTCCGTTCATCCTCAATCCCCACAAGGGCCATGCTTCACCGCATGGCCCTTTTTCATGAAGTGATGCGGGCACTCCTGCCCGCACCTCCAGCCCTCTTTGCCGCATGACCAAGCCCCCCGTCCTTCTGATCCAAAAAAAGCGGGATGTCCTTCGACATCCCGCAGTGTGATTAGAGCCTGTAATTTGGCTTCAAGGTAGCGGAAACCGTTGATTCATCGCACTCACCTCTTTGCGAATCTCGGCCAAGACGGCGTCATTTTCGCGGTTGGTGAGCGCAAGGTCGATCCAGGCGGCGATTTGGGTCATCTCTCCCTCTTTCATGCCGCGGGTCGTCACGGCGGGGGTGCCGATGCGGATGCCGCCGCCGAGGGTGATCTTCTCGGTGTCGAAGGGGATGCCGTTTTTGTTCACGGTGATGGCGGCCTTGTCGAGGGTCTCGCTGGCGATTTTGCCGTTGAGGCCTTTGGGGCGCAGATCGACGAGCATGAGGTGGTTATCCGTGCCGCCGCTGACGATGCGGTAGCCGAGGGCCATGAGCGCGGCGGCGAGCGCCTGGGCGTTTTTGACGACCTGGGCGGTGTAGGTTTTGAAGTCAGGCTTGAGGCATTCGCCGAAGCAGACGGCTTTCGCGGCAATGACGTGCATGAGTGGGCCGCCTTGCACGCCGGGGAAGACCTGGCTTTGGATCTTTTTGAAGAGGTCTTCGTTGTTCGTGAGGATCATGCCGCCACGGGGGCCACGCAGGCTTTTGTGCGTGGTGGTGGTGACGAAGTCGGCGTATTCCATCGGCGAAGGATGCGCGCCACCAGCGACGAGGCCGGCGATGTGGGCCATATCGACGAAAAGATAAGCACCGACGCTTTTGGCGATCTCGCTCATCTTTTTGAAGTCGATGATGCGCGGGTAGGCGCTGGCACCGGCGGTGATCATCCTGGGCCTCTCACGCAGGGCGACTTCGGCGAGTTCGTCGTAGTTGATGAGTTCGTCGCTCTGGCTGACGCCGTATTGGCAGAACTGGTAAAGACGTCCACTGAAGTTCGCGGGGTTGCCGTGGGTCAAATGGCCGCCGTGGGCGAGGTTCATGCCGAGCACTTTGTCGCCAGGCTGCAGCACGCTGAAATAGACGGCGGCATTGGCCTGGGAGCCGGAATGGGGCTGCACGTTGGCGAATTTCGCACCGAAAAGCTCGCAGGCGCGGTCGATGGCGAGTTGCTCGACCTTGTCCACTTCCTCGCAGCCACCATACCAGCGTTTGCCGGGGTAACCTTCGGCGTATTTGTTCGTGAGGCAGCTACCTTGAGCCGCCATGACGGCGCGGCTGGTAAAATTTTCGCTCGCGATGAGCTCGATGTGGTCCTGCTGGCGATGCTGCTCACTCTGGATGATGTGGGCGACGGCGGGATCGGCGGAGGCGAGGATGCTGAGGGGGTGGGCTTGGGTGTTCATTTTATCGACGCGGCGGCCATGACGGCCTCCAGCAAAGGGGGTGGCGAGCCAGGCGGTGGCGATGTCTTTCGCCAGCGCTTCGGGTGTGGTTTTGCCGGCGAGGCAAAGAATGTTCGAGGCGTTGTGCTCGCGGGTGATCTTGGCGGTCTCCACATCGCTCACGAGGGAGGCCTGGATGCCGGCGTGGCGGTTCGCGGCGATGCTGACGCCGATGCCGGTGGTGCAAACGAGGATGCCCGCATCGGCGCGGCCGTCCAAAACACGCTCGCTGACCATTTCCGCGAAGTCCGGGTAGTCCACACTGTCCATCGTGTGCGTGCCCACGTCCTCGATCACATAGCCCGCCGCCTTCAGATGCGCCGCGACGGCGTTTTTGAGCACGAGGCCGCCGTGGTCGGAACCAATGGCGAGGGTGCGGGGAAGGTCGGAGGGGGGCATGGACGGGCTGTCAAATGGGTCAAGGTGGTCGAGAGGTCAAGGCGGAGGTTTGTTCGTCAAAGGGTCGCCAGCCAGTCGATCCGGACCCGGAGCTTGCGCTGCCGGTCTTCGTTCGGATTCGGATATAAAAGGGGATACCAGGTGGTGATCACGGCGGCGCGGGCGATGAGGCACTGCTGGAGGGCTTTTTCATCCACGGGGCCGTAGGCATTCCGGATGGCGGAGACGGTGGTGTGATCGTGATCGAAGAGCTGGGCATTCCAGATGATAGAGGCCAGATCCCACTCCACGGGGCCGGAAAAGGTGTCCTCCCAATCGGTCCAAAGCAGGCCGCGGGTGGTTTGCATGAGGTTTCCGGCATGCGCATCGCCATGGAGCGGCTGATGCGGGTAACCGGCGAGCACTTGTAGGGAGGTTTGCAGGTGCTGGCGGAGCATGTTTTGCGTTTCAGTGGGGAAAAGCGGGCGGTCGTTCAGGATGGCGAGGCTTTCGGAAAGGATCGCGAGATGCGGCAGTGGCTCGGGGAAGGCTTTCATCACCTCGTGGCACTTTTTGAGCGTGAGGCCGATTTCTCGCGGATCAGGCTCGGCATCCGTGCGGGTGACGAATTCCCAAAAGTTCAGCGGATAGCCGAGATGCTCATGCGGGCCGGGTGGAAGGTCGGGATGCAGCGGAATGACGGGCGCTCCGTTTCTCGTGAGATGCTGCGCAATGGCGTTTTCGCGGGCGAACCATTCGGTGCCTTGGCGTGGGCCATCGCGATCCTGCACGACGCGGGCCACGAGAGTCTCGGTGAGGCGCAAAACGAGGGTGCTGCTGTTTTGCAGGATGTCACAACGGTCAGGCGTGATGCCGTGGGCGAGGGCGGTTTCCGTGGCGGCGCGGATCGGAAGGGTGGGATCTGGCATGAAAGGGTGGTTCAATTCTGTGGCTCGCAGCTTCGCACGCGGGCACTGTCTTCGTGGGCAAGCCAGGTCACACGCCAGCCGGCGATCTCGGTGGCGTAGAGGCGGTTCGGCTCTTCGTGATAGGCGGGTTGCGGCTGTTGGGCGAGCGATTGATCAATGATGAGGCGCACCTCATCTGGCACAGAGCTTTCGCATTCCCAAGTGACGGGCAGGGATGGCGGCACCTCATCGGCAAAGCCGCTGCGGGCATCCGGTACGCTATCGGCATAGCGGATGTAGGGCTTGATGTCGAACACGGGCGTGCCATCCACGAGATCCACGCCGCTGACGAAGAGTCTTGGCGCTTGCTCACCTTCCCACTCGATGCGTTCGAGTTTCACGACACTGAGCGTGAGGCGGTTCGGGCGAAACGGCGAGCGGGTGGCAAAGACGCCGCGCTTTTCATTCCCGCCGAGCCTCGGTGGACGCACGGTGAGCGAGGCTGGCTCCTTCCCGACCAGGTGAAACTGCGTGATGAGCCACAGGTGGCTGAATTCCTCGATGCCGCGCACGGCCTCCACACGCCGGAAGGCGGGTTCAAACTCGATCACGCCCCACGCCGCAGGCACGAGGCCGGACTGGCGCGGCACGCCGAATTTATCGGTGTAGCAGGTGCGCAGGGTGGCGATGACTTGGAGAGTGGCGGGCATGGCTGGTGGCCAGCTTTCACTCGCTAATGTGCTCCATCAACCGGGTGACGTATTCTTTGAGGCGCTTTTCGACTGCTTTGGGGGCTTTCGAGGGCAGGGCGAGCACCGCAGCCTTTTTGGGGCCGAGACGGGACTTGAGGCGGTCGAGGGCGTTGAGGGCTTCGAGAGCTTCGAGGTAAGGTTTTTCATCTACGCTGGCACTGGCGAGCAGCGTGTCGATATCGCCTAGAGCCTCAGCAGCGGCGATGCGCACACTGGCGCTCTTGTCTTGGAGCAAAGGCTTCAACGCGGCGGCATCGGCGCTGCCGCGAATGAGATGACCCATGGCTCCCCAGTAGCGGACAGCGGCGTTTTCATGCTTGAGCAAAGGCGCGAGCTTTTCGACGCCTTCGGCGCGGTTCGCGGCGAGCTTGGCAGCATCGAGGATGTGGTGGAAAGGCCAGTCTTTGAGTGCATCGGCAGGCGAGCCGCCTTTCGCGATGGCGAGCCGCTCTGCTTCGGGGATGAGGCCGAGATCGCGTGTTTGCAGCAGCCAGGCATCTTGAGCGGCGCGGAGGCGTTCGAGATCAGCGGCGTGGTCTTTGGAGGCGACGAGGTTCTTCGTCTCCCAGGGATCGCTTTGGAGGTCGTAAAGCTCTTCGGCGGGTTTGGGCTGCCAGAAGCGGCTTTGCAGCTCGGTCAGCTTTCCGGCGGTGAAAAGATCATTCCACACGCGGGTGGTGGCCTGTTGGAACATGTAGTTCAAATACTGGCCGTAGGGCAGGTGCGGCATGAGCTGGCGCACATAGACGTAACGCCCATCCGTGGTGCTGCGCGTGCAGTCGTAGCGCTCATCCATGCGGCCACGGAAGCCGTGGATGAAATTGTTCGGCGTGGCAGCGGAATGCGAGCCGCAGATGGCGCGGCCTTGCATGAAAGCGGGTGGTTTGACGCCCGCGATGCTCAGCAGCGTGGGCGCGAGGTCGATGAACTGCACCAGCTCATCGCTGGCAGTTCCTGGGGCATAGCCTTGGGGCGCGAGGTGCTTCCATTTCTCCGGGAAATACATGATGAGGCCGATTTGCAGGCCGCTGTTGTAAGGCCAGCGCTTGAAGCGTGGCATCCCCGCGCCGTGATCGCCATAAAGCATGATGATCGTGTCCTCGGCGAGACCGGCGGCTTCGAGTTCGGCGAGCTTTTTGCCGATGCCGGAGTCCATCGTGGTGATGTTGTCATAATACTGCGCCCAATCGTGGCGCACCTCAGGAGTATCGGGATGAAAAGAGGGCAGGGGAGCCTTGGCCGGATCGTGGATGAGTCTGTGTGGGCGGCGGCGGATCTGGCTCTCGTGGGTGCCGGTATCGTTGAAGATGGCAAAGAAGGGCTGCCCGGAGGCGCGGTTTTTGTAGTGCGCCTTGCCACTGCTCTCATTCCACACGGCGTCTGCGCCTTTCACCGGGGCGCGGTCGAGGTTGTAATCCTCCTTGCTGTTATTCGTGCAGTAGTAACCAGTCTCACGAAGCACCTGCGCATACATTTTGTGGCCAGCTGGCATCGGAACCAAGCTGCGCATGTGCTCAGCCCCATCCGCCGGAGCCCAGCGACCACTGATGAGGCAGGTGCGGGCCGGAGCGCAGACGGGAGCGTTTGACCAAGCTCGCTTGAAGCGGATGCCACGAGCCGCGAGTGCATCGATGTTGGGTGTGACGGCGTATTTATCGCCAAAGCAGCCGTAGTTTGGGCCGTTGTCCTCGCTGGTGAGCCAGAGGATATTCGGCCGGTTAGTGGCGAAGGCGGCGGTGGAAAGAAAAAGCGCGGCGAAAAAGCGGATCATGGTGCGGGCGAGGAAACGTGGGGCGGGAGCGGAAGTTGCAGTGATCCATCGGGATGCGGCAAGGCATCCAGACAGGTCAAAGAGCAGTCGTTATTTGCTGGCGCGTTGCTCGATGACCTTGGTGAGCTTTTCGCCCCACTTTGTCAAAAAAGCGGCGGCTGGCTTGAGCAGCTTTTCAATGTCAGCGCGCTTCTGCATGGGCTTACCATTGTACTTTTCGCGCCATGCCTTCACCTGCGCAGCGGTGACGGCGGAGGATTTATTGGTGAAGTTGCCACGCACATAGGTGAGCACTTCCGCGAGCTGGTCATCGGTCAACACGGCACCCAGAGGAGCCATCATGCCGAGGAACTTGGCATCCTCTTTGGCGATGCCGGTGAACACGACGGAGGCCATGACCTCGCCGTCGCCGTCATTGACGAATTTGGAACCGGCGAAAGGAGGTGCCATCGGATTGGGCGTGCCAGCAACGATGCCTTTGCCATCTGGACCATGGCAGGCGAAGCAAAGGGCTACGGATGCGGGGGCGGAGTCTGCGCCATGGACTGAGAACAAACAAAAAGCCGACGAGAGTGAGTGTGAGATGTTTTATGAGGGGGATGTTAAACCGTGCAAACGGCTTCCGATGCCACGGTGGTAAATCGCCGCATCAAGCGAAAAGTGATGTTCATGATTTTGAACAGCTAGTTCACTTTCTGCATAGTTCTTATCCTCCATGAAAAAGAACGCTATGCCTGCCATCTTAGCCACCTCAACTTCGGCACTCATGTTCGTTTCTTCGGGTCCTCAACATGCGCAAAATGAAGGGGATCGCCGCAAACACGAGCTAGCGTTTCAGGGCATTCCGTGCCAACGGATGCGTGATGAACCAACCCGGCATCTCCACAACGCCTCCCCTCACGCAACCCAAGATCAGTGCCTCCACTTGGAAGCCGCTCGTTTTGCCCTTCCAAAAGCCTTCCGTGCCGAAGGCCGTGTGGCAGTTGTGTAACACCTTGATCCCCTTTGCGGCGATTTGGTATCTCATGTACCTGAGTCTGGCTTGGTCCGCGTGGATCACCTTTGGTCTCGCCGCTCTGAATGGCCTCTTTCTGGTGCGCATCTTCATCATTTTCCATGATTGCGGCCACGGCTCCTTCTTTAAATCCTCGAAGGCAAATGACATCGTCGGCTTCATCACAGGGCTGCTGACCTTCACCCCCTACCACCACTGGCGCTGGGAGCACTCCATCCACCACGCGAGCTGCGGTGATCTCGACCGTCGGGGCACGGGAGACATCTGGACGATGACCGTGCAGGAATACCTCGAATCCTCCCGCTGGAGGCGTTTTTGCTACCGCGTGGCGAGAAATCCGGTGGTGCTCTTCGTCATCGCACCGGCCTTGGTTTTTGTCATCTGGCAGCGGCGCACCCATAAGAAGGCGAATCTCCGTGAGAAAATGTCCGTGTGGGGAATGAACGTGGCCATCCTCGCCATGGCGGCGCTGCTCTCCTGGCCTTTTGGCATCATGAACTACGTCCTCATTCAACTGACGATCATCACGGTGGGTGGCGGAGCCGGCATCTGGATGTTTTATGTGCAGCATCAGTTCGAAGACGTTTACTGGGAACATGCCAAGGAGTGGGATTACACGAAGGCGGCTCTCGAAGGCAGTTCGTTCTACAAGCTGCCGCGTGTGCTCCAGTGGTTCTCTGGAAATATCGGCTTCCACCACATTCATCATCTGAGTCCCCGCATTCCGAATTACAACCTCGAGCGATGCCACCAAGCGAACGAGTTGTTCCAGCACGTGAAGCCGATCACCCTGCTTTCCAGCCTGAAACTCGCCTCTCTCCGCCTTTGGGATGAGCAGCAGCAAAAACTCGTTGGCTGGAGCGGTCTACGCCAGCAGTCGGCCACGAGCTCGTGAATGCCGCCTTAAGCGACGGACTTTTGCATAGCCAAACAACGCTGAGGCAGCTTTAAAAGGAGCCGTCAGCGAGTCGTTTCCTTGCTACGTGAATCTGACCGCGTTTACCAGTTATGAAATTCCGCACGCTTCTCGCTGCACTTTTCCTTCTCGCCCCCGTCACCGCTCGCAGCACAGGCTCCGACACGAAAACCCTGCGTGTCTTCATCTTCGCGGGGCAGTCGAACATGGTGGGCACGCATTCGAGGGTGAAGGACATCCATCGCTTCCCGCCATTTGCGGGACTGGATCAGCCGCAGGCGAAGGTTTTGTTCTCCTACAAGCTCGGGCGTGAAAACATGGAGACCTCGGAGGGATGGATTCCGATGCAGCCGACGCGTGATTACTTCGGGCCGGAGCTGAGTTTTGCCAAAAAGGTATCACAGAACATCGAAGCACCCATCGCGGTGATCAAAGTGGCTTCGGGTGGCACGACGCTGGGCAAGGACTGGAATCCGGACACGCCGGACGGCTTCAAGCTTTACCCGCTCGCTTTGGAGCATATCCGAGCCTCGCTGGCTGAGTTGGATCGTAAAAAGATCGCGTATCGCATCGAAGGCTTCGTGTGGCATCAGGGGGAGAACGACATGTTCGACAAGGCCTTCAAGCCGGCCTACGCGGCGAACTTGAAGAACTTCATCGCGTTCTGGCGTCGCGATTTGAAGCTGCCAAATCTGCGCTTCTACCTCGGCGAGCTTTGCACAAAAACGATCTGGGGCATGGACAACCGCGACAACATGCTCGCGATTCGCACGGCGCAGAAGGCGGTCGCGGAAGCAGACCCGCTGGTGGACTATGTGCCCACCTCGCACGATGCGGTAGAGATCGGTGGCGAGGCGGGGCTTCACTATCACTACGGCACGCTCGGGCAGCTCGAGCACGGCGTGAATCATGCGGACGCGTATCTGCGCACGCTCGGCATCCAAACCGGCACCAACAGGCCGCTCAATGCCTGGCCCTATGCCAAGGGCAGCGCGGTGAAGCTCTTCATCCTCGCCGGACATCGCAACATGGAGGGCGAGCGTGCTTTCCAACAAGAACTTGGCGTGGCGGCGGGTGACGATGCTCAAATCGCCTTCAAATACAGCCTCGGCGGCGGCTTCAAGACTTCGAAGGGCTGGGAGCCGCTCGGCCCTGCGGGCGCTTACGATACCTTTGGGCCGGAATTGAGCTTCGCGAAGACGCTGCGAGCCGCGGAGAAGGGTAACATCGCCATCGCCAAGTTCACGCACAGCGGCACTCAGATGAATGACTGGACGCCGGAGGGCACGACGGCCAAGGACATGCATGTTTACCCGGCGTTCATCGCTTTCGTGCGCAGCGCGATGCAGGAGCTGAAGGACCAAGGCCACAGCGTGGAGCTCGCGGGCATTTTTTATCATGCGGGCGAGAATGACATGGCCTTCGGCGGATATCGCAGACATGCCGCGAAGTGGCTGCAATCAACCGTGGCGCAGAGTCGTCAAGATTTGGCGATGCCTTCGTTGAAGTGGTTTGTGAGCCAGCAACTGCCGCCGGACCAAAAAGGACCCGGCAACCTCGACATCACCGCTGATCTCGCTGCCATCGCGGCGGCTGACAAAGCGTTCATTCACATCAAGGCCTTCGATTTGCCGCCACAGCCCGAGAAGCTCGTGCTCGATACAGCCGGCGTGTTGAAACTGGGTGAGGTGCTGGCGCAGAGCTATCGTGGAGGCAGGTAGAGGGGCTTCAAACCACCAGCATGCCAAGCGTGGATGCGGCGAAGGCTTGGTGCAGTTCTTCGATCACGGCGGGAGGCTGGCCACGGAGGGCGGGAGGGAGACTTTTGCTGCCGGAAAGGAAGTGGCGCAGGGCGCTGAGGAAGATTTCCGGCTGGTCTTCCAGCTCGGCATCGAGCGTGGCGGGGAAGACGGCATCGAGCAGTTCCACGCCGTCCTCGGTGAGGACGGCGAGTTCTTGGGCCCAGCGCATCACCGTCTCCACTGGCGCGGGCTTGGGGTGCCGGCGTTTCACGAGCGTGAGGAGGTCCGCCCGCGTGGGGGCATTCATGAGCAGGGCGAGGAAGAAGCGGTGCTCTGGCGCAGCGATGGTGCTGCGCATGTTTTTGATGAGATCACGACGCACACCTTCTTCGAGGGTGGTCTGCACACCCGCGGCGAGCTGGCCGTGGCGCTGGCGGAAGATCTTCAAGGCGGCGTGCCACTCGCCGCGATCCCGCAGGGCAGCCATGCTGTGCTGGAGAATGAAAAAGCCGCGCTCGAAATCGAGCGTGCCGAGCATTTCCTTCACGAGGCCGGCATAAGCGGGGTCATCGCCCTGCTCCAGCACGTCGAGCAATTGCTTCCGGCGCATGGTGAGGGTGTCCGCGTGCATGGGGTCCACCGCGAGGTGGGGCGGCAGGTAGTTGAACTGCGGGCCGGTGCCGGGGTCATTGTGGGTGCGCAGGACGACGGTGACGGACGGACTATCGAGGTGGAAGAGGGAATGAATGCAGCTTTGCCCGGAGACGATGGACACGGTGCGGCCGGTTTCGAGCAGTTCGATCTGCTTCATGCGCACATCTCCCAGGCGTAGATGCGGCGTGACGCTCCGGGCATTTTCAAAGGTGTAGTGAGCGTGGATGCTCGATCCATGCATGACGTGAAAGGCACCGGAGAACTCGTGCTGATGGATGTCCGTGGTGCCATCGAGCCAGAAGAGCAGTTGGATGTAAAAACGCGGATTCTCGTAGGCGATGAGTTCTGGCTGTCCAAAGCCGGACATGGACTGAAGCGGCTGCTCATCATTGAGCAGATACTCCCGCATCAGCTCCGGCAGAGCGACGTGCTTGCTCGGCGGGCGAGCTTCGAGAGCTTTGCGGGCGATGGCGGGGAATTTCTCCAGGGAGAAGTTCACCTTTTGCCACTGAGCGAGTACCTGGCGGCCCAGGTCATTGAAGAATACGTTCATCCGCCCTCCTTTGGACTCAAGTGGAGGCAGCAACAAGGATGATCTGGCGGATGGAATACGGCCTTGGGGCAGAATGGCCGAAGGCGAGATGGATCGAGCTCTCCACCTTCAATCCGCATCTTGCCAACTTCCCGCCTTCCGGCGTAGTCTGCACCGCGTGATGAAAAAGAAGCCCGCCCTCCAGAAAGCCACCACCCCGGCCAAACCCAAGCCGGACAGCCTCAAAGGCCTGCTCACCGAGGTCCGCCAGCTCATCCAGAGCGCCCGGCGCGGCGTCGCCACCGTCGTGGATACCTTCCAGGTAATGACCAACTTCGAAATCGGCCGCCGCATCTTCGAGCACGAGCAAAAGGGTGCGAAAAGGGCGGCGTATGGCTCCGAGCTGTTGAAGGAGCTTTCGGCAAAGCTGACGGAAGAGTTTGGAAGAGGGTTCTCGAAGAGCAATCTGGCTGCGATGAGGGCATTCTATCTCCTGTGGGCTGATCGGGTGCCAATTTTCCAGACAGCGTCTGGAAAATTGCCCGCACAGGAGATTTTCCAGTCATTGTCTGGAAAATCCGCCGACTCCGAGATTTCCCAGACAGCGTCTCGGAAATTGGTCCCCGCACCGATTCGCCAGACGCCGTCTGGCAAATCTCCCTTCACGCTCAGTTGGTCGCACTACGTCGTGCTCATGACCATCAAGGACCCGGACGAACGCAGCTTTTACGAAATTGAATCCCGTCAGGCAGACTGGGATGTCCGCGAACTCAAGCGCCAGAAGGCCTCCTGCCTTTACGAGCGGCTGGCGCTCAGTCGGGACAAGGCAGGCATCCGACGGCTCGCCAAGGAAGGGCAGGTCATCGTGAGGCCGGAGGATTTGTTGAAGGAGCCGCTGGTGCTTGAGTTTTTGGGCCTGGAGGAAAAATCCGGCTACTCCGAGACGGATCTGGAGCAGGCCATCATCGACCGGCTGGAGCA